>JACCEA010644888.1_pt1 | contig 56260 bp, 56 predicted proteins | sample 7449851 | NCBI WGS metagenome assembly JACCEA01 (sample SAMN15323453, study PRJNA562643) | freshwater metagenome | isolation source: river surface water | place: USA:Blue River Watershed | collected 2017-08-18 | reverse complement strand
TAAAGTACAACGCAAAAACCGAAATAAATATGCTCGTATTGAATACGAAACATCGGTTGTGGAAGATGCTAATAAAGAATTGAATAGCAAGAATTTGTATTTGATTGTTGGGGTGGTGGTTTTGGCAGGAGCTTTAGGAATTCGTTATGTGTTGGGACAACGGAAAGAGATTGCCTACAGAAAGCAATTGCAAGCGGCCGAGTTGGAGTTGTTTGATTTGATGCGTTCTTCTCAAATTGAGTTGAATAGAGCTAGGGAAGAGGAGCAGAATCGGATTTCGAGGGAATTACACGATAATGTGATGAATAAAATTTATGGCGCCCGATTACAATTAGGGATGCTCAACCCGATGACAAGTCTTGAAGCTGAAGAAAAACGATCCAAACAAATTGATAATCTTCAATTAATTGAACAGGATATTCGATCCATTGCTCATGATTTATATTCGGATGTGGTTTCTCATTTTGATTTTTCCGAATTATTGGTCAGTTGTGTGCAACAAGCTACTGCTACTACTGAATTTTATTTAGACTGTGATGAGCGTATTGATTGGGAATCTATTTCGGGCTTGGTCAAAATAACTATTTATCGAATTGTTCAAGAAGCCTTATCTAATGTGTCTAAATATGCTGAGGCTTCGCAATGTTTTGTAACGATTACTCAACTAGACGCTACCTCCTTACGTTTGACTGTTATCGATAACGGAAAAGGATTTGATATGAATCAAACTACTAAAGGAATAGGTCTAAAAAACATGAGTACTCGAGCTCGAGCGGTTAAAGCGGATTTTACTATACATAGTTCGCTAGAGCAAGGGACAAGAGTTGAATGTCAATTTGTGATTTAATTTAATAAAACGTGGTGATTGACTAATTGTCAATACTTATAATAAATCTTATATTTTTTTTATTGAGGCTATAAGGATACCCCAAATGATAAATTCGTTATCCTGAGTTACCTTGATGGGTTCAAAATCGTCATTCTCTGTAATCAACCAAATTACATTTTGTTCTATCTTGACGCGCTTAGCAGTAAATTTACCATCAACATAACATAGAGCAGTTTTATTATTTTCGGGTTCTAAACTTCTATCGATAATCAGCAAATCTCCATTATAAATACCCATGTTTTTCATCGAGTTATCCTTTACTTTTGCGTAGATTGTAGCCTCTTTGTTCTTTATTAATTCATTAACAATATCAATTTTGACCCCAAGAAAATTATCAGTAAGTCCAGGAAAGACCGCCCCTGGTATTCCATCAATAAAAGGAAGTTCCAAAGTTGTTGAATAATCAGGGGTATAGAATTCTAAGGTTGGATTACTATATAAACGTCTCAATTTTGTCATTATACAAAGATAAAAATAAAAAAAATGTTGTCAATAGGTACAAGAAAAAACCCTCTAAATCATAGGATTTAGAGGGTTTTGCTTGGGTTTTTGAAAAAACCAGCGGAGAAAGAGGTATTCGAACCCTTTATTTAGTATCAGTGAAATCAGGGCTTCCCATTTTTGAAATCACACAGGGTAACTCATAGGGTAACTGATTTTTTATACATATCAATTGTACTTACGTAAATGAACAAAAAATAATTTAAATGGTAAAATTTTGGTTGAATTTTAACATATTTATTTAGACTTAAAAATTCATTTTTAAACCATTCGATTTACAACTTTTCTAACCTGTCAAAACGATCTTGAATAAGTTCTTTATATTTCTCTTTGAAATCTTCGGAGATAAAACTTTTATCGATACATTCAAACCATTTAGATTTACTTTTTTGCATTTTTTTGAAGATATTTTCAATTTGTTTTGGGTCTAGTTTCAAATTTGAAAAAGCTACAACAAAATCATTTTTTTTAATTTTCTTCTTTTTTGCGTTAAGTGTTAAGGCTAAATCTTCATCATCTGCAGGATGTACAATTGCAGTTGCTACCATATCATAAGCTGGAGCTAATGTAGGTATTCCTGGAGTTTGACTTATGAGTGAAAAATTCTTAAGATGCATATCAGCATTTCCAGTTAAAAATGAAAATAACACTTGCTCAAAGAAGTTCACAACATCTAATCCAGGAGTTTTAGAATATTTTGAGATTGCCTTTGCAATTTGTTCATAAGAACCATGGTATTTATTCTCTGTCAATCGTTCTGTTAATTGACACATATCCTCCATGTGAAGTATTTCATTCTTTGTTCTATCAATTCGTTTTGTTATATATGCTAAATTTCCAGATTTTAATCTAATTAAAGAATGTGGAACAACATTGATTTTGGCAATAGAAGCTAAATGCATGGTCAGGTCTTCTACTTCTGGAAGTTGTGAAAATTGTTTTGTTGGTGGTTTTAGTATATAATTTCCCCAAAGTCCTACTATTGTAAATCTATTAGTTTCTTTTTTTTCTTTATTATTATGAATTAGATTTAAAGAAAGTTTTGGTTGTACACCAGTAACAGTGATTTGACTTTTAATTACTTGTAAAGCTAATTCTTCCATTTCTTGCTCAGAATATTCCAGTAGCGGAGGAATGGGTTCTCCAAATATTTTTTTACTACATCTAGCATGAAAATCAACTTCATTAGCTTCTAAAGACTCATAACAGTATAAACATTTACTCATAGTTATTCAATTTCATTTACCGGAAAAACACTTACAGCTCCTATACAATTTCTACAACACGTGAGTAATAATCCCATTCTATCTCTAGAGTTTAATTTCCAGTTTTTTTCTGCGATATCTAACAACCAACCTTCAGGAATTAATCCATCAAAAAAAGGGAATAGTATATTGCTATGATATTCACTTTCTTGGATAGGTAATGTTAAACTAATTGCTTCAGGATCTGAGCTAGCTAAATAGTTGGCATCATATTTAAAATGATATCCTTCTTCATCTTGTTTTAGCCAGCCAGCAATGGTATCGTGTATTCTTATCTCTGCTAATCTCATAGTTTATTCATTTATGGGAATAGCTCCTACCTGGTATCCAAATAATTTTAATACCTGATTTACTTTATCCAAGCGTACAGTTTCTTTTCCTTGTTCTAAATCTCTAACAAAACGAAGTCCAACGCCTGCTTTTTCTGCAAGTTCAGTTTGGGTAAGGTTTACCTTATTCCTTTTGTCTTTTACAAATTCACCTAGTTTCATGTTTTATACCTTTTCGGGTATAAATATACAAATATTTTTAAATTTATACCTTATCGGGTATAAATATACTGTTTTTTTTTAAATTATACCTTATCGGGTATAGTTTGGTTAGGATTGTAAAATGAGTCTTTTGTAAAAATGACTCAATATTAAATCAATAAACATAGAGACCGAACTTATTGCAAAGTTATTAGGCAAAAAACGAATGTGGAAAATCTAAACCTACAATAGAATTTCTTTTCAAATTTTTAAGTAATTATTTGAATTATTACCGCAATTTTGCGGTGATAAAGTTTTGTAATCACCGCATGTTTTTTAGATTAAAAAATCTATAAAATAGACGAAGCGAAGACATTTTTAAGATAAAAAAACTGAATAAAAAACGGCTTTCTTTGAAGCAATACTATCGAATAAGAAGATAAATTTTTATCGCTTTTCGCTATTGTTTGTATTACTTTATTTGTAAACATTTTTATAAGATTAAATGTGAGTTGCCAATTGTTTCTTTAAAATTCTTTTCTACTTTGGCTATTTCAGCAAATTCATACCATTTAGTAACCGTTTCACTAATTTGCTGAATTATGGTATTTGCTTTTTTTATATTCATTGATTTTGCTAATGTCAATAAATCTTCTTTTGTAATATTGGTTCTTTTTCCATTTATGCTCAGATTGTGTTGGCTAACCCAATTACTATCAGGGCGATAAGCAAAACAAATATCATAAGCTGGGGCTAATTCCCAATTCCCCTCTTTTTTTAGTCGAAATGCAAAGTTTTTGGTGTGGTCATCACAATTTCTGGCTATTACATTAAAAGCCATTCTTCTAAACAACTGTTCGGCTTGTTTATAAGGTAGTTTAAGTAATCGCATGGTTTGGAATACTTGTTCGTAGCTAAAACTTGTAATTTGGTTGAAATCATAATGCTGCATGGCACATAATGTTTGGATGTGGTGTTTTTGTTCAGCCCCTTCACGATCAAAACGTTTGGTCATGAAATGGGCTCTACCATTTTCTTCCATTAATCGACATTCCATCATTTCTATTTCACAAGCTTTTGCCATTAGGTAATACGCCATTTCAATTCTACCATAGCCAGTACTTTCACCAAATTGAACATCACTTACTGTATCTAATTTAATTAACCAGTGTTCAAAATCTCTAGGAGCATTAGTTTGTCCGGATTTTACTTGACCTGTTTTTTCATTATAGGCAATAATTGCTTTGGGACGCGCTCCTCCTGCTGAGGTTCCTATTTTAAGAATGTCTAACATGGCTTGTTGCTCGTCTTCGTTCAGGTTAGTTTGAAACCCTTCTCTTTTGGTAAGCATTTTTTGAGTAATGCTAACCAAACTATCTACTTCAATATCAAATGCTTTTTTGGTGCTTTTGAATTGAGAAGGTTCGAACTCTAATGCACCCATACCTCGTGTTCCAATAAAACATAAGAGTTCAACTGGATTCATGCTGTTTTCTGGCCGACCGTTTTGCGCTAACCAACTGTTTATTAATTGGTTTCCATAATCATCGGGTAATACATCGGCTAATAAACCGGGTAATCCTTTGAATGTTTTTACATCCCGTAGTTCCGGGAACGAAAAAATACGCTTGGTGCTATTTGCAATTGGCATTTTTAATGGAGCCAAATCCGATTTAGTTGCAATAAATTTCGGTTCGTATTCAAAACTAGCTACACCTGTTTCTTTGTTCCATGCTACGGCACCGACTCTTTCTCCCCATATTTTCAAAAATGCTGTTGTAATCATTACCAATCAGATTGTTTTGCGTTATCATTATCATTTTTTCTAGCGCGTTGTCTTTTTTGTTGCTCTTGCTTTGCCAGTTTTATAGGACTAATTTCTTGTTTTACGGAAAAGACATCTAATAGCTGTAAAATTTCTAAAGCCCTCATGATTTGAATTAGCGAAATCATCGTTATGGCTTCACCATTTTCAATTTGGCTTAGTGTCCATCGGTTTATACCTGCTTCATCCGCCAATTGCGCTTGCGTTTTATTGATTTTTAATCGCTCGTTTTTAATGAACTCTCCAATTTTACTTATGATAGCAGTATCGCTCATTGCTATCCAATTTATGTTGGTATTTACCATTTTTATCGCTTTAAATTGTATTTAGTGTTGGTATTTACAAACAAATATATTGAAAAATTATAGTTAAAACATAATTGTAATAAATATTTTTTGTTGGCAAATACCATCGTGAGTGTAGTAATTTGTATTTAGCGTTGGTTTTTACCGTCATTAAAGACTTATTTCAGCCGTTATAAAACTATTAAATCTAAATCTTCGTTTTTATTATTATTATCATCTGGAATTTTAACAAGTGTAAATCGTCAGTAACAAGTGTACTAATTTAGATTCAAAATTTCTGGCAAAAATGCTCGAGTAACTCTATGTAGACATTATATTAATTGTTTTTTGAAGATTTGTAGTGGGTTAATCATCCTTTTATAAGTAGATTTTATATGTAAAAGCATATAAAATACTGTAAATGATATATTTTATATGCAAATACATATAAAATTTATAAAATGATTATAATTTATCAATCCATTTTTCGATTACTGAGAGGAGGTCATTAAAATCAGGCTGACCATTGTAATATAATTTAGCGGTTTTTTATAGTGTTAAGTAAATCGCTCTATTAGTTGAGTGTTTTTTAGTAAAAATACCTTGTTTTTGGCGATTAGAATTTCATAATCTTTTGAAGGAAAACGAATTGCTTTATGTTGTTGATATAACAGGTTCTAATATTTTTTTTGCTTTGATACTTCCATACTCTAAAAGTGATTTTTTTAGTTTTTTTGTATCCATTGTTTTTGCCTTAAAATGAACTTTTGACACTAATTCATTGGAATCTTCTGCTAGCTGTTCTAGGTTGTTTATTAAATCAACCAATAGAAATTCAGGTGTCACTTTGCTTGGGAAATGAGGCTTTACTCTAAATGAAAACTTCATTCCTCCAAGTTCAAAATCTCCATGTCGTTTGTGATTATAAACTGTCTTGCCGTTATATAGTTGTGTAGTTCCAACTCCCAATGTGTTATATTCATTTAAAGAAGTTACTAGAAAACGCTTGTCTTTGAGAAAAGAACGTACCAATTCTTCTTCTTTTGGAGGGGTTTCTCCAAAGACTGTTACTTCGGGGTAGTAATATAAACCCTGAGATAACTTTTTGAGGGTGCCATATTTTACTAACTCCTCTAAGTGTCGGTCAACTGATTTTGACCATTTGGATAAATCAGCCCTACGATATACTTTTCCTCGTTTTAAATGCTTTTTTAGTTCTTGTAACTTATTCATAGGTACAAAGTTAGTAATTAAAAATTAAATGCATTATTTTTTATTTAAAATTCATGCAAATTATTTTAAAAATTATTTTATAATTTTCTATTTATTAGATAATTAACAACAAAAATATCTTAATTAAAAAAATAGCAATAATATTTTTTTTTTTTTCAATTATTGATGTAATGCGGTTCAATATTAACTTACAATAAAAAGTGCAATATGTAGCATGATTGCACTTTTTTGAATGTTATAACTGATATTTAAATGATAAACTAATATAAAAATGCCATATATAGCACTTTTTTACGAAATTATAATCAATAGTTGTATATTTGCAAAAAAAAAGGCGGTATAATGCATTTTAAAGAGTTAATACAGGTAATTAAAGAACGTAGGGAAATGCTACAGGTGACTCAAGAAACCTTAGCGACACTTTCTGGAGTTGGACTAAGAACGCTAAGACAATTTGAGAGTGGAAAAGGAAATCCCACTTTGTCTACTTTACAAAAGCTTACTAATGCTTTAGGATTAGATTTAGTTTTAGTCGTTAAAAATAAAAATGAATAATAATGAGAGAGGCTGTTGTTCTATTTAAAGGTGAAAAAGCAGGAATATTGACTCAATATGATGATGCTAGTTTTACCTTTGCCTATACGGATGATTGGATGTTTAATAATGACAAGCCAAGTATTGGTTTGAATTTACCTAAAAAAAATAAAGTTTACCATTCTCCTTTCTTGTTTTCAATCTTTTATAATATGCTCCCTGAGGGAAGCAATAGACAGGCAGTATGTAAGCAAAATAAAATTGACCTAAACGATTATTTCGGGTTACTATTGACCGTTGCTAGTGAAGATGCGATAGGGGCTATTACAATTAAAAAAGTATAATTACTATGAATTTTTTAGAAATCAATCATTGTCCAGGAACATTAGCAGAGGGTTTCTCTACCTATAGTAGAACTTGTTTGAATAAAGTATTTCAAGGTAAAAAGGTAAATCATATTCTACCCTACAATTCACCGTCTTCTGGTACTGAAACTGATACTCTTTTTGAAGAAAATAGAAATAGAATTTCTATATCGGGTGTTCAAGAAAAATTCTCCGTAGTGCTTGAAAAAAATAAATTACGTCTTGTAAATGAAAAGGAGATTGGACAGTATATTTTAAAACCAATACCTTCATTTGGTAAAAAAGTAAATCAAATGCCGGCAAATGAACATTTAACAATGCAAATTGCCAAACAAGTTTACGCAATAGAAACGGCAGAAAATGCATTGATATTCTTTAACAATGGAGAGCCAGCCTATTTAACTAAACGATTTGATTTTAATAAAGAAGGAAATAAATTGGCCCAAGAAGATTTTGCCTCATTAGCTCAAAGAACTCCTCAAACTCACGGAGAGCACTATAAATATTTAGGCAATTACTATGACCTATTTGAGTTGATGAAAGAACATTTGCCTGCTTATCTGTTTGAAGCTCCAAAATTGTTGAAGTTGCTTGTTTTTAATTACTTGTTTTCTAATGGTGATGCTCATTTAAAAAACTTTTCCTTATTAGAAACTCCGATGGGAGATTATCGTCTGAGTCCAGCATATGATTTACTTAATAGTAGAATTCATATTGAAGACAAAGATTTTGCTTTAGAAGATGGATTACTTCCTAGAAAACTTTCAGGTGGCTCTATTAAAAGTCAATTTGTTACCCTAGCTCAATTAGCTGGAATTAATGAGAAAGTACTCCATGAAATACTCGAATTAATGACATCTAAGACAGAGCAAGTGGCTAAATTAATTGAATGTTCTTTCTTGAATGACAGTACTAAACGTAATTATTTACAATCCTATCAAGGTCGGTTAAAAAGGTTGATGAAAGAGTAAAAGACGTAAGATTTTACTATTAAACGTTGGTTTTTTTATTCTAATGTTCAGCAACTAGAGAGACACCTAACATATTAAACCTTTGATTGATTTAATTTTTCTAAAATGAATATTTTCATAGGTTAAGTACAAAAAATAAAAATATTTAATATGATTTACTTAATTGTATCAGTATTGTTTTATTCGTTGAATAATTTACTTTGGAAAAAGGTATTGCAACAAGCAAATAGATGGTTGGTAATAACTTCAAGAGCGCTATTGACTACTGCTATTGGAGTTGGAACTATATTTGTTTATTCTCCGGAAATCGTATCTGAAATTGATTTGCATACAGTTATTAGAGTTACAATTGCATCGGTGCTAGGTGCTTTTGGATTAATTTTTATGATTTCTGCTCTGCAAAAAGGAACTTTAAGGCAATTAGGAATATTTAATTTATTGACAATTGCTTTTTCGGTAACCTATTTGTTTCTATTTGAAAAATTTAAATTGTTAGATTTTTTGTTCGGAACAAGTTTAATTATAGTTGGATTTAGTATTTATGTTTTTCAAATCAAAAAACTATCAACAGATGAGTCTAATTACAAAGTAATAATTAATTATACTTTAATGTCTCTGTTCTTTGCATCATCAGGAATGGTTCATTGGTATAATCTCAAAGAATCCATTCCACCACTTTTTTCAGTTGTGAATCAAGAACTAATTGTTTTTTTTGTAGGAGGAGGGGGATTGTTGTTGCAGCCTAAGTCGGCAAAAACACAATGGATACAAATGATTATAAACTCATACCGTTTACTTCTAACAATGGCATTGTTAATATTTATAGCGGTTTGGACTGGATTCTTAGGGTTAAAGATTACAAATCCATTATTAGCATCACTTTTACCATTAGCAACTCCAATTTTAACAATTCTTTTTGGAGCTTTATTTTTTAAAGAAAAATGGAATAAAAATATAGTTTTGTCACTATTGATAATTACAATTGGTGCATTTGTTTTACATCTAAATCTAAATCATTATTAGATAAATATTGCGTTAAAAATTCAACTGAAAATCTTTTAAATCCGGTCTTAGTTGCAATTAATTCGTATTCTTTTTGAATTTCAGTCAATTGAATTTCATTTGCAGAGGAGACTAATTCTAATTGATATTTAGCAATTAAATAAAATAATTTAATGTAGTCATAATAAGAAAGACTAAACTTTGACAAATCAATTAATTCAAATCCAATTTTGGCTTCCTTGATTTTATTTTCATTAATTAAATGTAATGTTTGGGTAAGCAAAATTGTTGCTTGAAATGGATAACCACTCCAATTATGAAGCGTTAATAATTCTTCATAGTAATTTTGAATTAGATAATTAGTTTTGTCAAAACTTTTGATAAAAAGTAAGGCTGGAAAAACTTCTATTGCTAGCAAATTAATTTGATCCGACTTATTAATTATTTTTAATAATTCTTGCCAAGTTTGTTCAAATCTTAAATTGTCTTTTTGCTCACTAAAATAAAGCAAATTATAGGCATAACAGCGACCTTGTAGAACTATAAAGTAATCAGGTTTTATTCTGTTTAGGTCAATCAGTTTTAAACTTTTACTGCAAATTAAATATTGGTTATAATTTAAAATCAGGTCAAAAAAAAGTGCTTCATGGCTGTCAGGCAAAGCATGTTTTATTCCTTCCAAAATAAAGTCACCGTAATATCCATTAAAATTAGAGTAATCAACAAACCAATGCAGTATATTTTCTCTGAATACTATATTGGGTGTTAATTCTTGTATAATTATTTTAATTTCTTCATCATTTAAACTTCTAAAAAGCAAACAAATATTAGCTGCAAGTTTAAGTTGGTTTGCTTCTTCAAATTGGAATATTCTTTTATCAAAAAATTGATTTAGAACAGTATATTTTTTTTTATATATAAATGTTTTAATTATGGATGCAATCTTTAAGTGATAATCGTTTGTGTTTTGTTGCGATTCAAGCCATTTAAAATCAATTTCATTGATTGATTCACTTAATTCGATTTTAATGGTTTGTGTCCACACAAACCAGTCATTGTCTCTCAAACTATTTTTTTGGTAAGCACTAAAATTTTCATATCCAATGTATTGACTTAATGTGTTTAATGTATTTAAATTAGGAGTTGTACTTCTTAGAAACCCAAAAAATCTTCGGAGTGTATTAAAACTAATTTTTTTCTTGGTATTCCATTCAATTCCTTCTTGAACCATTTTTAATTCGGAAAGATTTTCAATTCGGTATCCAACTTTTTTTTGAATATCTAATCGTAATTGCTTCAAATTTTCTGTATTCATTGGTTCTAAATATTATGGGCTTACTATGGGCTAAATTTATTAAAAAATAAATCAATGTTTGTATGTCTTAAATAATAATTTAAATATTCTTAAAAATGGCAAAGGATTATACTAAATATAAAATTGAAGGTTTAGGAGAAAACCTAAATAAAAGACAATTGGTCTTTACTATTGTGAAAGATTATATTAGTAAAAATAAAATTTCATTAGAAGAACTAAAAAATATTTTTCCTGATAACTTGGAAGGAACTAATAGCTCTTGGATTTTTATTTCTAAAGAGTCAGAAGTTAAAGATGCAAAGCGTTTTAATATGAAAGAACCATTATCTATAAAAAATGGTGTTCATGTAGTAGTTTCTAACCAATGGGGTCAAGGAAATATTCAAATATTTTTAACTATTGCTGAAGGAATTGGATATAATATAGATGCTCAAGATTATGAAGCTAATCAAAGTTTATCAGAAATGAATATTGATTTTGAAAATATTGATGCTAGTGAATTCAAAGATTTAGTTATATCAGAAATTGAGAATAATAATGATGATGCAATTGTCGCTATATATAATTCACTAGTTGATTATTTAAACAATAAAGAATCAAATAGAGGTATAGGTTGGTATGTTGTACTTTTATTATACACACTAGATCAGTATGATTGGGAAGTTGATTATGATATAAATAGACTTAAATACAATATAAATACTGAAACCTATTTTTTATTTAACCCTGAGTCACAAAGTGATAGTTTTTGGGAATCTACTTCAGATTTTTTATGGACTGATCCTATTTCTAAAGAGTGCGGTTCTTTTCTTGAGCTTCTTTTAAAGCGATTAGGCATAACAAATTTTGATGATTCTTTATTAGATGAAAAACTTGATAATCTTGCTGTTACCTATTTTTGGTTTTCAATATCTCAATATTTATTAATTAATGATGCACCGGTTGATGACGAAGAATTAGCAAAACTAATGTGGACTGTATTTGAAGACCCATTTCATTCTAAATATGATGGAATCGATTTTTGCGGAGAAACTCCAGGTGCCAATGCAATCATGACAATTATTACTGATTTATTAGGATTTGAGTTGGATTATTTTAGTAGTGAAGAAAACGACGATATGGAACCTTACGGTAATTACACAACCGACTATAAGGCAGTTGCTAGAGCGATTTTAGAACGCGACATTTTTGATGATATACTTCAATAGTGGAAAATTAACCTAATTGCAAATTTTAGAACTTAAATAAAATAATTACAAAAACCATTTAACTATGTCAACAACAATTCACAAAGGACAATCTACGAGTAGCAGCACAATTTTATTTTCATTTGATGGAAAACATGTTTTCAAAGGTCAATCCTCAAGCAGTAGTAATATTTTAAATTCATTTGACGGAAAATATATTTACAAAGGTCAATCGTCTAGCAGTAGTAATATTTTGTACACTTTTGATGGAAAATATTTTTACAAAGGTCAATCGTCTAGCAGTAGTAATATTTTGTACACTTTTGATGGGAAATATATTTACAAAGGGCAATCTACTAGTAGTAGTAATATTTTATACACCTTTGATGGAAAATACATCTACAAAGGACAATCTACAAGTAGTAGTAATATATTAAATACTATTAACGGACATTTTTCGATTGGTATTTTTCCTGTTATTATTTAAATTTAATTACATATATTATTGTACTTTATATTGATATAGATGGAGTTATTGCCGATCTTATGTCGGCAATTAATTCGCATCCATTGAAGGAAATTGCTCCATATGATGTGAATCCTGATACGATACCAAATATTTTTAGAAGATTGAATCCTATTGAAGGGGCTATTTCTTCGGTTACTAAACTTCTAAGTTCATCAAAATATGAAGTCTATTTTTTGAGCACAGCTCCCTGGAAGAATCCATCTGCTTGGACTGATAAAAGATTATGGGTAGAGGAACATTTTGGAGATGTAGTCAAAAGGAGACTTATTTTAACACATCGTAAAGATTTGCTCAACGGAGATATACTTATTGATGATAGACCTAATAATGGAGCTAAGGATTTTAAAGGGCATTGGATACATTTTGGTTCCGAGAAATTTCCAGATTGGACTTCAGTGTTAAACTATTTATTATGATAGTATATCAAATAAATTTAAAAATCAACTTCTCAACAGAGTACTAAAAAAATACTGTTTAAACATTTGTATAAATGTTTAATATCATTCTTAAATATTCAATAAAATGGCAAGAGATTACACAAAATATGATGTAGAAGGTTTAGGAAAAAACTTAAATAAGAGACAATTAGTTTTTACAATTGTTAAAGATTTTATTCAAACAACCAACCCAACTCTAGAAACTTTACTAACTATCTTTCCTGATGAACTGCAAGGCAGTCAAGGTGTAATTAGAAAAGAATCGGATGTTGACGACCCAAAAAGGTTCAATATGAAAGAACCATTAATAATCAAAAATGGAATGCACATTGTAATATCTAATCAATGGGGTGATAATATACAAAGTTTTATAGAAGTAGTTGAAAAGTTAGGTTATGTAATAACTTCAGACAATTCTGAAAAACAAGAAGATAATTTTGAAAATCATCTTGATTCTATAAAGTTAAACTCTTTTCAATTAGAAACTCCTTTTCCAAATGGTGTTGAAATGATTAAAATTAGTGTAACCAATAGTGAAGTTAAAATATATCAAGATTTGGGTACACGAATAATAATACATTACGATGTACTTAATAATACTATTGTTAAGCACAATATTAATGAAGAAGAACCAATATTTGAATATTTAGATGTATGGGAAGCAGAAATTCCAGAAACATATGTAGATATTGAGCAATGGTTAGGTGATATTTACTTTAGTGGAGAAATTAACGGTAAAGATTGGAATGTAAGCTATCATGGAGGTTATATTGATGATAGGCTAAATATTAATCTAGAATTAGAAAGTGCTTTATTTCAAAATTTCAGCGAAAAAAACATGTTCCATTTTATTGATGAGGTCTTGAGTTTAGTATAGTTTATTTAATACCTATTATAGTCTTTGATGCTAGTTGAATAGTTGAGCATAAACTAAGAGAAATATAAAATAATTTAATTATAAAATACATGAACGAAAATAATACTAATTTTTTCGAATCCGTTGCACACCATAATTTAGAAAGATTTCATTCTGAAACTATTTCTTGGGTTTTTAATACATTTCCAATGACAGCTAAAAATTTCATTAAATCAGTGCATAAAGAAATCACATCATTTGATGAAATCAAATTAGATTTAGATAAAGGATATAGTTGGGCTGAATTTAATCAAATTGATATTTTATTAAAGTATTCATACAATTCTAAAAACTATCAAATTATTATTGAGAATAAGATTAAAGCTTCCGAGCATAAAATTGAAGCTAATAAATTATTAAAAAAAGTTAAGAATTTCGATAAATATAGTTTGCCATTAAATGAAAAAATTAAACTTTCACAAACTGAGTATTACTACTTTCGTGAAAAAATGAGTCCAAGGGAGAATATAGAAAATTGTTGGTATGTGTATTTAAAACCTTCTCGTGTTCGTGTTGCCCAAGAATATTTCACAGATAAAATAAAAAATGATTTAATTTCTGTGAATTATAATTTTGATGAGTTAAATGCTTGGAATAAAAAATTAGGAGACAATCCATGGATAACAATTACCTATAAAGTATTAATAGAAATTATTAAGGGTAATGATGCTGTAAATGATAAAAAACAATCAAACGAGAATATCATTATTGCAAATGCTTATATAAAATTTATCGAAGATAACATAAAAGAAGAAGTTTGTCTTGATGATTTTACCAAAAATGAAGAATACGCTAGATTTGATTACTATAAACTATTATTTGCTTTAGTAAAATCAAAATTTAAAGATGTTAGTATATTAAATTCTTTATCAGATAATAATGAAGAAAACTCAATAGATGAATACTTAGAAGCTGGTTCTTCTAATGGTAGAATGCCACTTTTTGCTTTCTATAAAAAAATTAAATTACCAAAAGATGACAAATTTGATTTTTTCAAAACAAAACGAGAATTCATAAATATAGGTATACAAGTTCAAGGAGAAAATATAAAAGCTTATGTTTCTGCTGAAACTAAATATTATGACAGCACTAAAATAAATGAAATTAAAAAGGAAGTATATGCGGAGTTTGTTAGGTATATTTTATATAAAATAACACAAAACTGGAAAAGACATAATAGCCTAATTTTTACAGATGATAAAAAAGGGTATCATCCTAATACCTCCAAAACATTTTATTCAAGAAGTTATAAGATAGAAAACTTCATTAATAAAGTAAATAAGGATAGTAATATTAGGGATATTTTTGATGTTTCAGATGAAATATTTGAAAAGGTTAATGATTTTGTGAATTTTGATATTACAGATTTAATTACGAGCTACAATAAATAAAATTGCAAAATGCGAGTACTCTCCAAATCCCGTTTCAAATTAGGCCTTGAATGTCCAAATAAGCTCTATTTTACAAATGATAAAACATTTGCAAATAAAAAATCTGATGATTCATTTTTAAAATCGCTTGCTGAAGGTGGTTTCCAAGTAGAAGAACTAGCGCGATTACACTATAAAAACGGGATTTTTATAGACGCCGAATCGTTTGAGTACGAAAAAGCAGTTACTCTGACTAATGAAGCCTTAACACAGGAAAATGCTGTGCTATACGAAGGGGCTTTTTTAGTAGAAGGCTATTATGTTCGTTGTGATATTATAGAAAAAATAGGCAATAAATTAAGATTAATTGAAGTAAAAGCAAAATCATTTGACCCAACAGACGACTACTTGTTCGTTGGTAAAAATGGAAAATTAGTAAGTGGGTGGAAACCCTATTTATTTGATTTGGCATTTCAAAAGAAAGTAGTTCAATTGTCTTTTTCAAATTTTGAAGTGGAAGCCTATTTAATGATGGCTAATAAAACAAAAAAGGCCTCAATTGATGGTTTAAACCAACTTTTTAGAGTACCTAAAAATGGCAATCCAAGAACTGATATTATTAAAAAAGTTAGTAAAATTGAAGAAATAGGGCAATCCGTTTTATCAGAAATAAATGTAGATAGTATTATCAATTCAATTATTGAAAATAAATTTACATATTATGAAAATTTGAATTTTTCGGAAGCAATGCAATTGTTTAAAGATGGATATCAAGAAAAAAAATATCTCAATTGGCCAATCAAATTTAGTTCATGTAAATCATGTGAGTTTAAAGCATCCCACGAAGAAAAACAAAAGGGATTGAAATCTGGTTTTGAGCATTGTTTTACTAAACAATTGAATTGGAGTTTCTCTGATTTCAAAAGACCAAATGCAATGGAAATTTGGAATTTTAGAGGAGGTAATTTAGTTGAAGAGAATCGATTGTTTTTAGATGATTTATCAGAGAATGATATCAAAGTAAATCCTAGCCCAGATAAAATATCTGCATCTGAAAGACAATGGATTCAAGTTGAAAAAGCTAGAACGGCTGATTTTTCAGTATATGTCGAAAAAGAGGGTTTGAAATCTGAAATTAATAATTGGATTTTTCCGCTACACTTTATTGATTTTGAAACAAGTACTGTTGCCCTTCCTTTTACAGCAGGAAGAACTCCCTATGAACAAGTTGCATTTCAATTTTCACATCATATTTATAATGAAGACGGAAAGATTGAGCACAGGACAGAATTTATTAGCAATACTCCAGGAGAATTTCCAAATTTTAATTTTGCAAGAGCATTACGTGATGCATTAATGTATGACGATGGTACAATATTTCGATTTGCATCCCACGAAAACTCGATATTAAATGCGATTATCAAACAATTAAATGAATCTAATGAAATTGATAAATTGGAATTGATTTCTTTTTTAAAGACTATTACAGTTTCTACAAAAGATAGTTTTGAAAAATGGGAGGGTTCAAGAAGTATGGTGGATTTAAATAAAGTTGTAAAAGACTATTATTATAATCCATATACCAAAGGTTCTAATTCTATTAAAGCAGTTTTACCAGCATCTCTTATTTCAAGCGAATTTCTAAGAAATAAATATTCTAATACTATTGAGAAAATTAATGTTGGTAGTAACAATTTTTCTAATAACCATATTTGGTTAAACATATTAAATGATGAATTGATTAACCCATATAAAATGTTACCACCACTTTTTGAGGGTTGGGTAAATAATGAAAAAGAAGCTACAATTTCTGAAATAGAAAGTATCGCAGATGGTGGAGCCGCTTTAACAGCCTACGCAAAATTGCAATACGAAGATATGACCGAAAATGAACGAAGTGAAATTACATCGGGATTATTGAAATATTGTGAGCTAGATACCTTAGCTATGGTCATGATTTATGAGCATTTGAAGGAACTGGTTTAACTTCCAAATAAATAAAAATTTAATCCTGAATATTTTGAATTAACATCTAAATTTAAATTAAACATATTACAGAGAGATTAAGGTATTTGAACCCTTTAAATTTTATCAGTGAAATCTAGACTTCCCATTTTTGAAATCACACAGGGTAACTCATAGGGTAAATGATTTTTTATACTGTAAATCGTCAGCAAAAAGTGGACTGATTTAGTTTATAATAAAGGGAATATTTAATTAATAATTAAGATTAATTTATTAATTAAATATTCCCTTAGCTAAAGATTAATTTAGGTTGAATACATGTATGAATAACTACAAACTAAAATAATGTTATCTCTTTTTTATATTCATTTCTTAATCCATCAATTGCATATTTTTTTAACTCATGGTTCAAATGGTTATTCATGAAATTTCCCCCGAAATCTTCATAAACTTGTATGAATTTTATTGCGATAGTATTTAAATTATTTGCATTAATATGCTCATGATTATTTATACTAGCATTCTTGAAAGATGTACAAATTAATGTATATATCTCGATAATTTTTTCATCACTAGTTTTTTCTGTTGGAGCCGTATTATTATATTCTCCTATTTTCCTTAGTCTTTTTACTAAATTTGCATTTAATTCGGCATCAAATGAAATTGGCTTTTGTGGTTTTCTTTTTAAAATATAATAACTAAAATAAAATAGTGGATAAATAACTGTAAATAAAGATCTTATCGCTAAAATAAATAAATATTTATAAAAACAATTTTTGTATTTATTTACTTCTAAAGAGTGTTTGTCTTCAATGGATAAATGTTTACCAAGTGGACCAATGAAATTAGATATAATTCCAAAAAAAAGATATATAAAAAATGAAATTTTAATCATGAAAATGTGTTTGATAAAATATAATAAATTAATTTAAATGTTATAATTTATGACTTTTCTAAAAATAATAGTGTATGTCTTCAAACCAAATTGTACTTTAGCTAAGAGAGTATTTAGTTAAAAATTCAAAGATAAATGGTTGTTTTGATTTTTTGTTAATTTTATTTTTTGGTACTCATTTCTACGGTTAATAATTGATACTTTATATAGTTTTTCGTGTAGAATTATAGTAAAAAGTACACTGATTTACATTCAAAATTTCAGACAAAAACTCTAGAGTAACTCTACATCAAATTTGAATTATTTTTTGTATCGCAATTTTATTTTAAGATTAGTTATCTATTTTCTTAATGTTTGCATTCCAATTTCACTAAAATTATTCTCAGCCTTATATCTTTCAAACCATTTGTTATATAATGCGATATATTCTGGAGTTTGTTTCACGTTGTTTAAATCATCGTCAATACTAATATGTTTAAATCTATTGTTTCCCTTTTCAAATGAAGTCTTTAATGCATATAGAGATTCAGCTTTCTTGTTCATCAATGCAAACAAACATGCAGCATCATAATAGTTGCCTTCAGAAGGATATTTCTGTAATATTTCATTCATCCATTCTATAGCTTCTTCTTTTTGGTTTAAATGGAATAGGGCATACTGTTTGCAATTTCCATCCTCACTAACGTTTGTTTCTAATTTTAAAATAGTATTAAAATCCTTTTGCCTTGTCTTTTTTGATGTAAATAATTGTTTTGACCATTACTTTTATGTTTAAAAATCAATAGTACAAATTGAAATAAAACCTTTGTCAACACCTTATTTTACAAGCCAATCTGCAGCAAATATTTTATTTTAGTTACCCTATTTGGGTTCGAGACCCAACAGGGTAACCTATAGGGTAACTAAAATATGCGTTTTTATGTGATTTTTGACGATGGTCAGAAAATGAAAAAACCCTCTAAACACTGATGTTTAAAGGGTTTTTGATTTTTTATGTTTCTTTTGAAACATTTCTTTCGCGGAGAAAGAGGTTCTTTCGTATATCGCTTCAAGCCAATATTTTCAGTATTTTACAGAGCTATATTCTACAAGGGTACCAACTAGGGCACCAACCGATTAGAAACTTTTAAAGTAATAAATACAAATATATAATTTATTTCTTTTTAATACCCATATCTGGGAATTTACGATTTAAAATTTCAATAACTTTATTCTCAAGGTCATCCATATCTTGTTTATTTGGAAGATTGGTTATCCCGTTCCTATTTATTATTTCTTCTAATAATAATTGAGTTCTTAAAACTTGAAAGTGAAGTTCAACAATCTCATTTGCTATATCTAAACCACCTATATTAACTCCCATTTTAATTTTTATTTTTTAATTCTAATTCTAATTTCATCTTGTCGATTTCAAGTTGATAATTATGTGTTTGCAGTTCATTTTTTTCCTTTTCGAGTTTATTTAATCGAGAGTCTAATACTTCGAGGTATTTATCTGGAGAAGAAATTCGACCTTGCACTTGGCTAAGTTCAGTTCGTATATTCCAAACTATAACTGACATTGCACCTAGTATTGTTGTGAATATATATTTTGCGACTATAATTTGAACCTTATTTAACTCATCTTTTATTTTATTTCGGATTGTTGATTCGCCATTTATGTAATCTAATTCAGAAAATAATGTTGTACCAGATGTACCAGATGTACCAGATGTGCCAGATGTACCAGATGTGCCAGATATACCAGTTGTACTAGATGTATTAGATGTTTGGGCTTTTGCCATACTTTAAATATATGATTGTAAAATATATATTGATTAGAAAGCTAAAGTAATGTTTATAATCTAAATATTTATAAAACAAAATTACTAATACCAAAAAACTTTATTACAAACTCATGTATATATCATCCAATTCCTCTTGTCTGATTCCTAAATACCTTTTTGTTATTGCTGGAGACGAGTGATTAAATAGCTCACTAAGATACAACAACGCTTTGTCAGTCTCATTATTATTTGACCATACTTGACGACCAAAAGTCTTCCTAAGGCTATGTGTTGATACTGCCAGAGACTTAGAACCAAAGACCTCTTTTAGTTTACGGTTAACGTATTGTTTAGATAGCACTGTATTTTGATTCGATGTAAATACATAACCCTCAATGTTAGGTTTTCTCTCTTTAAGTAATTTAAAGGCTGTCTTTACGTTGTCATTTAATTTGATAACACGTTTTTTATTCGTCTTAGATTCCACCAACGATATTGAATCACTATTTAGGTCTTCTACTTTCAGTTTTAGAATGTCGGAGATTCTTAAACCTGTGTTGATACCAAACACAACTAGGAAGCCCAATTTATAGTTGCTATCGGTTTTAATGATTTTCATTGCTTTGTTTAACGTTGCGTCAAAATTCAAGTAGTCGCTGGTTGTTACGGAATTTTTTAAACTCATGACAAATAATTTCTGATTATAAGTAAAGGTACTAATTAAAAGTTTCATAAACAAACTAAAATTATCAAAAGTGAAACTATTATTTATTCCTGATCATTATAAATTGCCTAAGTGTCTTATTCATAATGATTTATATAAAATAAAAAGTTTCACTATTATTATAAGTGAAACTTTTTTGCTTAAAATATATTATATTTATTTAGGTTAAAGAATCTTTTATAAATCTCTAATTTTTTTTGACCCTAAAATCTCCAATTTTAGTTTAAATTAGAAATAGGGAGGGGGTATCTAAAAACACCCCTATACCAATCCTTTCTTTCTGGAAGATGGTTACAGCAAGGTTCATGTAAATTGAAAAATTATCTTTTTTACTATATAATAATTATACACAGTACATTGATTTGTTTTTAATGTGAGTATTAATGTAAATATTGTAGTCAGACCACATACATTGAATCTTCAAGTTGTAAAATAATTTTGTTTAAGTCATTTTTTTAAAGTAATTCTGCCAATTCAATATTGAATCATTTACATTTTGATAGACTCGGAGAATTTATTTTACATTAATCACAAAGGCGAAAGGATTGACAGTAATTCTTCATACAAAGCAATTCTTAAGGAAATTCATTGGCTGGGCATTAATACATCCAATATCACTATTAATGATTTGTTAGATGAGTTGGATTTAAAATTGGCTATCAAGCACAATCTGATAGTTCAGGACAAAACTTATTTAGAACAACTTAGAGAATATAGTCAATTTCACAACCAAATTAGGGTTCTGTACAAACATATAATTGCTGATGCGTTTAATCTGTATTCTTATAATGAAGATAAAATGCCAAAAGAAATCAAGCGTATATTTACTAGTAAACATCTCTAGTTTTCCAAATCAAGCTCAAAAAAAGCTCTAAGAGGTATGTTTAGTGCTATCGAGATATCATAAAAAGTAACTACTGAAGTTGCAATTAGTCCCCTTTCTATTCTGCTGATTTGTGAAATTTCTACACCAATCTCATTAGCTAACTGTTCTTGCGTAAAATTAGCCTTAAGTCTGAGAGACTTTAGGTTCATGCCTAGCTTGATTAAAAATTGTTTGTCTTTTGATTTTTTCACAATTCAAAATTGCTCATAAACCATTTATTTTAAATAGGCAAATTTGCTTATGTGTGGGATTTTTATTATTATTGTTAAATTAATTTAAGTATAGATGATAAGAATTCTTCTGACTGCTTTAACTTTAATAAGTTTCAATATTTCACAATCGCAATCCGATTTGACGGATTATAATATTAGTGTTTCTTTTAGTAAAATTTATGAAGTAGACTTAGATACTAATGTTTGGGATTTATTAGCTTATAAGAGAACGGATGTGATTATAGAACTTGATGGTAGCGGTGCTGGGAGGATTTTTTTGTATTTCAATGGAAAAAAAGTTTTTTATGTAAGGAATAATTATGTAGTTGACAGAGTTAATGGAACCAGAACTTTCTTCTTTAGACTGTTGAATGGGCATTTACTTCGCTTAGGGGTAGATGAAAATAATAAAATTTCTGCTTTTAGTATTGTTAATGATAATAATACAACTATTACATTTTGTAATTAATAACTTAACTATTAACATTGAAATACATAATCTTACTAGCTTCTTGTTACTTTAAAATAATCAAGTCTTTATAAATATAAATCCAAGTGGTAAAAGAAACTATATACTATACTCTCAATTTTAAATCTAATATATTCATAAAAGATAAAGGAAGAATCCGAGTTTATGAAATCATTTCAGAAAACAAAAAAATTAATGGAATAGAAGTTTATCAATTAGAATCAAACAAAAAATATTTTTTGGTTAGTACTGTTGGAGAAACAGATTACTATAATAACGTTAAAGAATTACTTTATTCCAACCGTAACAATTTCCCGAAAAAATATGATAAGTATGATTTTTTAATGAAGCCTTTAAACTCATTAAAGGTATTTAAACAAAAAATAATTAGACAAAAATCATTCAAATTTTCCGTTATTGGATTAATAATTGTTTCATTTTTATATGCCGGGTTCAATTTAACATACTTTGAAAAACACATTAATTTTTTTCAGAGTGAAATTAGTCCTGAATCTCCGGACAAAATTTTTGACAGGTATAAAGGTAGTGTTGTACTAATTGCGAGTCAATATTATTACGAGATATACGCTAATGATATTACATTTTATTATTCTCCTAGCTCAAAGCAAAAAATATTCTTATATCAGGATGAAGTTTTACAAAATCTATCATTTTCTACTGGCACGGGTTTTATCATCTCTAACAACGGTGAGGTCGTTACTAATAATCATGTTGTTAACGATAAAGATGAATCATTTAAGGTTGAATTACAATATTTTCATAATTCAATAAAGGAAAAATTGTTAAATCAAATTTCTGCTTTTGATGAGACTATTGTAAATATGAAGGATGATTTTAATTTGAACTTAAATCAAATGAGTATCATGGAAAGACAAAAGGTTGAGGAAGAATTTGGAGTTCTCATAGAAAAAAGAAATAACCTACTTCGTATCTATGATAATATTAAAGAATTAGATATCAACGGCTCTACTTCAAAACTAGTAATTCATAAATTGGGGATAGCTTATAATGAATCTTATGTTACTGAATTTGACGATTTACAAGAATGTGTTGTAGTTAAAACATCAGAGGATGAAAAAATTGATTTAGCATTGATACAAACTAAAAATAAATCATTTGATAAAAAACCTACTGTAATTTTTAACTTTATTGATAACAATCCAAATCTAAAAAATAGTTCAAATAATAAACAACGAAATATAAAAAAACCAGTCAAAATAAATGATGATGTTTACATGATAGGTTTTAACAGCGGATTTGAACTTGCTAACACAAAACAAGGTATTAAATCTCAATTCACGGGTGGAAAAATTAGTCAGGAATATGATGGTGTAAGGGTATTGTATACTATTCCAACTCTCTCTGGATCAAGTGGAAGTCCGATTGTTGATAAGTGGGGTAATCTAGTTGCTGTAAATTTTGCTAAAATGAGAGAGGGGCAAGGATTTAGTTTTGGAGTACCAGTTTATGAAGTGAAAAAATTTATTGACAAATGATATTAAAATTTCTAAATTATTCGACTATAAATTATTTGAAAATGGAAAAGTTGATTAAACCTTGGTATTTGATAATTATTAAAATTAAGCCTGAAAAATAGTATTGTTTATGGATTATTCCGGATATAAAGATGTGTTGGCGGGATTTTTATTCCTTTCTTATGTTTTGTATAGTTTAACAATTGTTGTTAGGCGTTACTTACTTAAGAAAAAGTCAACACAATTTATTAAAATTCATGTAACAAGAAATACAATTCAATATATCCTCTTAATTATATTAACTTATATAGTTACTATTCCAGTCTTTACTTACTATTTTAGTAAGGGATTAAGGTTGATTTATCATCAATTTGTTGATAGAGAAGATTATTATTTGAACAGACAAGGGTTTTTCTTAGATCATTATGACAATCATGTAATTGGTTGGGTAGTTTGGTTTTACTTTTTCTTATTAGTTAAACTTATTTTTAGTCAGATAACTCGGTATACAATCAGAAAAGATGATTTTATAATCATAAGTATGTTTACTTTCTTATTCGTCATAGAATCACTTGGGAAAGGATATGATTTCAGAACCTATAGTCATTTCGTCTTGACAGAATGTTTCTTACTTATCACATATTTTGTTTTCAGGAATAAAACTTTGAAGGATTTTAATTAAAACTTATTGATTATATTAAATCTAAAAATACGTTTGATTATTTACTTAATCTCTCATAAACCTTTTTCAACATATACCCTTTCACCAATCCACCGAATTCCTTATCGTCCATCATTTTACCGAAAATATCTTGGTTTTGCTCCATTCTACTAATAAGTGCATCCATGAAAATGTCATCGAAACCAAATTTAAAGTTCTCAATTGGGTTGTTCTTGGCTTGTTCTGCTAACTTTTCATCCAGCACCATATCTTCCTCAATTTGGTCAAAGAATAGCTTGTCTGCCGTATTAAATTCTGTCTGGAACTTCTTGTTCAAAACTTCAATGATTTCAGATAAATTAGCTTCATCTTCTTTAGTTAAACGCAATCCAGCTTGACCACCACCTTCTAGTTCATAAACACTTTGGCTTTCCATAACGATATTATGTTCTGCAATCTTTTGTAGTCTGTAGTATTCCAAAGAAACCTCGTCACCCAGCTTGAATTTATCATTCTGGCTGGTTCTTGGTAGTTTTTTGTACAGGAATCGTGTGTAGGTAAATAGTTTCTCCAAATCAACATCTGAGAAAGGCATAATCTGAGTTAAAAACGAGTACGTTCTATTGAAACTTTGCATAGTGTTCTTGAAGTCCTCTTGCGTTACCTCAGTACCAATTACGTTCTTATCTGAGCTTTCTTCTGGTAACTGTTTGAATCGTTCTACTGCTGGGTCAATGTAAGCGTTAAGTTTTGCTTGGTCAGAAACTGTCAACGATTTTGCCGATTTGAAGTATAAGTTACAGAAATTGTTCACCTCAGTTTCCCAAACCACATTTGCTTTATCCAATTCTGCCTTCAAGTCGTAAAGGTAATTTGGGTCTGAATTCTCCTTGATGGATGTTAGTTCATAATAGGGTTGGAACGATTCCAATATTTCATCGGTATCATTTGCAAAGTCCAATACAAACGTATCTTCTTTTCCAGCACACATTCTGTTCAATCTGGAAAGCGTTTGTACTGCTTTAACACCAGATAATTTCTTGTCCACATACATGGTGTGCAACAACGGTTGGTCGAATCCTGTTTGATATTTGTCCGCAACCAATAACAATTGATATTCATCCGATGCAAACTTTCTAGGTAATTCCTTTTCTGCAAAACCATTCAGCTCAACTTCGGTTACACCTTCTGGAGCGTTGGCAAAGGAGTGGAAACAGAAAGCATAAAACGTCAATATACCACTAAACGAAAAAGTACGTTCCGTTATTAAAAATGAAATTAGTGAAATGAAGCAAGCAAATAATTGATGCTAGGAATACTTGGACTAGGAGCAATTTTTGTGCAGGTGAATGAGATAATGACTTTGAAATTTTAATAATTCAAATTTAATCCTAAACCAAATCCCATATCACTATCATAATGGGTTCTTACACTTAGGTTTCTTTTTAAGATGTACCGAGCATCGAGCATGAACTCTGTATCTGTGTTAACCATAAATCCCATTCTTAATCGTTTAGAAATTGGAATATCTTCTCTCATTAATTGTAATCTTACGATGCCGTCTTGAAAAATTTCAGCTTGGGCGATTACAAGCATTGGTAAAGTATAACTAACCCCAGCACTTAAAACTGCTCTTTTATCTTTGGTGTTCTTTTGACCAAAAATATTACTTTCGATTTCTCCATTCATACTTCTGTAACGCCAATCGAAACCAATAAAAGGCATTAACCACTGCATTTTTCCTATGTATCTTCCTAAGTGGAATTCTGCTTCATAGCCGTGCATATCATTATATCCTAATCGCCATTCTGCTCCTAAACTCCAACGTGTATTTTGGATCATTGCCATTCCATCATTTCCATTGGTGGCAAAATCATTTTCAGCCATGATGTGAAAAGCTCTATCATCGGCAAATAATTTTCTTTGTGCTAATTTGGGATTTGGAATAAGTGGATTTGGAGCTTGGTTTTCGTAGGTAAAAACTCTTCCCATACCTGCCATCATGTGGTATAAAATATGACAATGAAAAAACCAATCGCCTTCAACATTTGCATTGAATTCAATAATATTTGTTTCCATTGGCATTAGATCCATTACATTTTTTAAAGGCGCAAACTCTTCTTGACCATTAATAATTCTGAAATCATGACCATGCAAGTGCATTGGATGACGCATCATGGAACCGTTGTAAAGCGTAATTCTAATATTTTCTCCTTTTTTTATAAGTATTTTATCGGTTTCAGAAACTACTTTATTGTCTAAACTCCAAACGTATCGGTTCATATTTCCTGTAAGCTCAAAACGAAGTTCTTTTACTGGTGCATCTTTGGGTAATGTCGTTTTATCAGTTGCTTTTAGCATTGCATAGTTGAGTGTTGTAATACTAGATAGCTTATTGGCATTGTATTGATTTTGATTATGGTTGGAATGGTCATTTTTCATTTCCATACTACTCTCATTTTCTTTGTTTTTTGCATTTGTAGCACCAGTTATTTCTGGATACATTACTACATTCATATCCATTTGGTTTAAGGACATACTCATTCCCATATCGTCCAAGTCGCCGTTCATTTTCATCATGCCATTCATCATTTTCATACCTTCAAAATATTTTAATTTAGGTAAAGGAGCAATTAATTGTTTGATGCCATTGCCAATGTATAATGAAGTTGATTTAGTTCTATCTTCTGGAGTTGCTAAAAATTCGTAGGAAGTATTATCGGCAGGAATTGTAACAATAACATCATAGGTTTCTGATACTGCAATCAATAATCGATCAACTTCAACTGGTTCAACATCGTTACCATCACTGGCAACTACAGTAATTTTTCCACCAGCATAAGTCAACCAAAAATAAGATGAAGCACCGCCATTTGCTATTCGCAATCGAACTTTATCACCACCTTTAAATTGCGATAATTGGTTTTCATTTTTACCATTAATTAGAAACTTGTCATAATATACATCGCTTACATCCATTGCGTTCATTCGTTTCCATTCGTTGGCAATTTTTGTTTTGAAATGACCTTGCCTAATAGCTTCCGCATAACTTTGTGTTGTGCCTTTTTTGATGGCAAACCAATCGGTTGCGTTGTGTAACATTCGATGAATGTTTTCGGGTTTTAAATCGGTCCATTCACTTAAAATTACTGGAACAGTTGGTAAATCATCTATTCCTTTTCGAAATGTTTTATCATTTTGTTTTTTGTTCATGATGAACATACCATACATGCCGATTTGTTCTTGTAAACCCGAATGACTGTGATACCAATGTGTTCCGTTTTGTATGATTGGGAAAGTGTATTTATGAATTGTTCCGGGTTTGATAGGCATTTGCGTTAAATTTGGTACACCATCTTCTTTATTAGGTAAAAATAGTCCGTGCCAATGTAACGATGTGCTTTCTTTTAATTCGTTGTGTACATAAATTTCGGCAATATCACCTTCGGTAAACGTTAGTGTTGGCATTGGAATTTGACCATTAACTGCTATGGCTCTTTTTTCTTTACCAGAATAATTGACAATAGTATCGCGAACATACAAATCGTAACGCACTATGTTTTGCGCAACAAGTAAATGAGTAATAAAAAACAGAAAAACGATAATTAATACTTTAGTTTTCATAATTTTAATTTTTTAATATTATTTCCCAATCCGCTATTCTTTTATTTAGTGTCTCGATTGTAGTTTTCATTTTTTCCTTATCAGCCAAAGTAATTGCTCTTTTTGCTGCTGCTATTGCATTAGTGTAATCTTTTAATTCGGATGCTATTTTTTGTCTCAAATTTGGGTAATAGAAGTTTTCAGGGTTTAATTTTTCTGCTTCTAAAAGCCAAATTATTGCCTGTTTATAATCTCTATTTGTGCTGTAATAATAATTAGCTGCCTGAAACAATAAATTGGCATCCTGGGTTTTTCCTTTTATGATATGTTGTTCTATCAATGCTACTATTGTATCATCTTCTTGGCTTTTTATTGGTATTTTAACCATCGTATTTTCCCAAAGTATTTTCAGAAATGCTTCACCCTTACTGTTGATGTCATTTAAATCGATTGTAAATGTTTCATAGAAGTTAGAGCTTTTTTCGACAGGAACTTTGAAACGCATCACATCCTTTTTTTCATCATAGCCGGTTTCGCCATGTAAAGTAGTATCTGTGTTGATAATTATAGTCCACTCATTGATTGAAGGAATTGTGAATATTGAGTAACTACCTGTTTTTAATACATTGTTGCCAAATGAAATATCTTCGGAAGTAGTTATTACAGTACAATCACTTGCCCCTGTTCGCCAAAGTTTATCAAATGGTACTAACTCCCCAAATATTTTTCGTCCTCTGACTAAAGGTCTGCTATATGAAATTTTTATTTTTGCGCTACCCACTTCTTGCTCATACGATGCTGCAGGGCTAGCTGCAGTTACTCTAATTTGAACTTTGTCTTGTGCTGACAGTATTACAGATTGCAAAAGCATAAAGCTTAATAGGATGTTTTTTTTCATTTATTTTAATTTTTAAATATGTTGGAATATTAATCTAATTCTTTAAGCTTAGCTTTCATTTTGTTAGCTTCCGCATGCTGCCCTGTACTATTTTTAGCAGCACTTTTCACCTGATTGAATAGGTGGACATTTTACAGTGCCATAGCTGCAATAAACACAACAATCACCTTGTTTAGGTTTCACTATTTTTTTACAGTTTTCGCATTCATAGAAGAATTGACAAGCATCAGTAGGCATCATTTCTTCTTTTTTGTGACCGCAATGTGGACATGTTATTTTTGATTTCAGTTCTACTGATTTACCGTTGTACATCGTGCAAGTATTACAGCCATAGTGAAGTTTGTTTCTATGATAATTGACTATTGTAGCGATAAGAAGCCCGAACATACCAGTATATAAAAAATAGGACTGATAATCATTATTACAAAAGTAATAGCTGTAAAAAATGATTATTGTACTTGGAATAGCTATCAACAAAGGATATAGGCATCTATGCAGGCGATAGGAAAGAAAAAAGCCAACTAAAGATAATAGGACCATCCCTTGAAAAATCCACATTGTCCAACCTCCAAAAAGTTCAAAACTACCTAAACCTAAAGCAGATGCTACAAATGCAAAAAGAGGGAAACAGCAAGGCGAAAGCAATGCTGTAAAGAACATCCCGATTGTTCCTAATTTATCTATGTTATTTTTTAGTTTCATTCGTGTTATCGTTAATTATTATAGTTTTAAACCTCTTAGTCTCAAGGCATTGATAATAACAGATACGGAGCTGAAAGACATTGCCAAAGCTGCAATCATAGGAGATAGTAAAATTCCGAAAACCGGATATAACACACCAGCTGCAATTGGGACACCAAGTACATTATAGAAAAAGGCAAAAAATAGATTTTGTTTAATATTTCTCATAACAGCATGGCTTAAATTCTTGGCTTTTACGATACCCTGTAAATCGCCTTTGACCAGAGTTATTTTGGCACTTTCAATAGCGACATCTGTTCCTGTTCCCATTGCTATTCCAATGTTGGCTTGTGCCAATGCCGGCGCATCATTTATACCATCGCCAGCCATGGCTACAATTTTGCCTTCTGCCTGCAATTTTTTAATTTCTTTGAGTTTGTCTTCGGGTAAGCATCCAGCTTTATAGGTTTTTAATCCCAATTCATCAGCAACTGCTTTAGCTGTATTGACATTGTCACCAGTCATCATGATTACTTCGACACCCTGGCTCATTAATTCTTTTATGGCTTCTTTGCTAGAAGTTTTAATAGCATCTGTTATAGATACAAAACCAACAGCTATGTTATCAACGGCAATGTAAGAGACTGTTTTTCCTAATTTTTGTTCAATAATGATTTTGTTCTCTAAATCGTCAGAAACTGTTGCTTTAACTTGTTCCATTAGTTTTTTATTACCTAATGCTACTTTTTTACCAGCAACTGTTCCTGTAACTCCTTTTCCGGCAACGGCTTCAAAATCTTTTACTTCGATTAAAGAAATGGATTTTGTTTTGGCATAAATTACCACAGCTTGTGCCAATGGATGTTCACTATATTGGTTTAAGGAAGCAATGCTTTGCAATAAGTCACTATCGTTGTTATTGGATGCATAAATTTTTTCGACAGATGGTTTTCCTTCGGTGATGGTTCCTGTTTTATCGGTAATTAAAACATTAACCTTATTCATGTTCTCTAAAGCCTCAGCATTCTTTATCAAAACGCCTGATTGTGCTCCTTTGCCAACACCAACCATTACTGACATGGGAGTTGCCAGACCCAGAGCACAAGGACAGGCTATAATTAATACAGCAATAGCATTTATAAAGCCATACACCAATGCTGGTTCGGGACCAAATTTTGCCCAAACAAAAAAGGTTATTGCCGATATAATGACCACAATTGGCACAAAGTACTTGGAGATACTATCTGCTAATTTCTGAATTGGTGCTCTGGAACGTGAAGCATCATTAACCATTTGCACGATTTGAGATAGCAAGGTTTCGGAACCTACTTTTTCGGCTATCATCACAAATGATTTGTTTCCGTTTATTGTTCCGGAAATTACGTTATCGCCTTTCTTTTTATCAACCGGTATTGGCTCACCAGTAATCATGGCTTCATCTATACTGCTTTCCCCATCGGTTATTTTACCGTCAACAGGAATTTTATCTCCGGGTTTTACTCTCAATAAATCGCCTTTTTTGATGTCGTGGATTGATATTACTTTATCACCGCCATCAATAACCAAAGTAGCTTCAGTTGGCGCAAGTTTTAATAATTCTTTGATAGCTCCGCTGGTTTGGCTGTGTGCCCTTGCTTCGAGTAATTGTCCTAACAAAACTAAAGTCAGAATAACTGTTGTTGCTTCAAAGTATAATAATACAGTTCCGTGTTCTGTTTTGAATTCACTTGGAAAAATATCCGGAAAAAACATTCCGACTAAACTAAATAAAAATGCCACTCCCGTTCCAATTCCGATGAGTGTGAACATATTCAGATTCCAAGTAATAATTGATTTCCAGGCGCGGACAAAAAATACCCAACAGGCATAAAAAACAACAGGAAGAGATAAAATAAGCTGTACCCAGTTCCATTTGTCCGCATCCATTAGTTGCAATAAAGGATTATTGTGTGCCATTTCAATCATGGCAATGGCGAAAATGGGAACTGTAAACACAACTGCTATTTTCATTTTCTTAACCAAATCTTTATAAGTCCTTTGGTCTTCGCTTTCGCTTGGTTCCATTGGTACTAAATCCATACCGCATATAGGACAGGAACCCGGAGTTTCACTAATTACTTCGGGATGCATTGGACAAGTATATAGTGTCTTGTTTACGGTTAGTTCAGGTGCTTTGACTAGATCCATTCCACACACAGGACAATCGCCCGCTTTGTCATAGACTTTTTCGCCTTCGCAATGCATTGGGCAATAATATTTACCAGCGGCGTTGGTTGGTATAACAGCCTCTTTTTTATAATTATGCTCATGAGTAGAACAACATGACTTTGCAGCGGATTCATTAGTTGTAGTATCTTCTGTAGTTTTATCATTGCTCATTTCTATGGTGTATTTTCCAACAGTCGTCAGTGCTTCCTGCAACTTTGATGTTGGAATGTGTTTGTCCATAGTAATTATGGCCACTGGTGGGCTTAATGAAACTTTTGCTTCAATACCATCAATAGTATTCAATGCTTTCTCGACTTTAGAGCGACAACCATCGCAAGTCATTCCGGTAATGCTGTAAGTATGTATCATTTTTTATATTATTTTAATACAAATTTCTATCATAACTGCTTTTTGTATTTGCAAAATTTTGGGTTTGATTTGCAAGATTTATAAGTCTTCGATTTGCTTTCGTTTAATGGTTTTTATATTCTTAAAGTGTGTTGGTGAAAAGCCGGTTACTTTTTTGAATTGATTACTTAAATGTGAAACGCTACTATAGTTTAAAGAGTAAGCTATTTGGCTTAGGGATAATTCATCATAGATGATCAACTCTTTTACTTTCTCAATTTTCAGATTAATGAAGTATTTTTCAATTGTTGTGTTTTCTACTTCGGAAAAGAGGTTGCTCAAGGTATTATAGTCTTGGTGTAGCTCTTGGAATAGAAACTCGGATAGATTTGTTTTTAAATGATTGTTTTTATTTTGAACCAAATCAATAATCACTGTTTTAATCTTATCGATGGTTTTACTTTTTCTGTCATCAATTAAATCAAAGCCAACTGCACGAAGGTTTTTAACTATTTCGCTTTTTTGATTTTCGTTAATTTTATTGTGTAATTCCACTTCTCCCAACTCCACAGAAATCGGATTAATTCCAATCCTTTCGAATACAGAATTAACTACCATTTTGCAACGGCTACAAACCATATTTTTTATGTAGAGTTTCATTTTTTAATTTTTTGAATTCAGCGTTTTATCAATCCAAGTAATTATAGCTTCTTTTTCTTCTTCTTTAAGATTTGCTTCACTATGTAACAAGGTGTAGGAATTCAAAGGCATATCACCCGATTTTATTTCTTTGCTAATAGCTTCTAACTTACTCTGTTGCTTTCTGTTTGAATAAGAAGCAAACTCGTTAAAATTAAGTTCTCCCTTTCCGTTTTTGATATGATTTTCAACAAACATTCTTGCTGGTTGAATGTAATCGTACCACAAATATTTGGTGTTGTTACTGTGACAGTCATAACAAGCTATTTGCAATGAATTGAGAACCGATGGTGGCACATTATAATTGTTTGCAAAGTTTTTCCCAATATCGAACGAACTACTTGTATTCTGTTTTGGTTGGTAGAATTGAATAGCTACAAACATTAAAAAAAATACTAATGCAATCTTTTTCAATTTGCGTTTCATTTTAAAGCGTTTTTTTTAAGCTACCGCAAGTCAACATTTGAGAACCATAAAATGGATTTTTAATTTCTTTAGTTTCGCTAATCCACAGTGCACCTTTACCATCATTGTACATTGGGCAATAATCTTGATATAGCTTTTGATCAGTTCCAAACATTTTAATTAAATCGTTGATGTCTTTGCTAAGAGCAGCAAAATGTTCTCTTTGGTGGTCAATTTTACCTGCATTTTTACCTATGTGTTCTGCATGTTCTTTTGCATCATCAGCGATGTCTAAAAACTCTTTTTTCTGACTTGGTGTTAAAGCATTTGTATTGGTTGATGCCATTACTTTGAATAATGTATTTCCAGCAGTTGCCGCAGTTTTAGCATCATCTTTTGTTAGTGCATTTTTAATTTTTAAGTAGTTTGTAACTATTTCTTTTATTGAAAATGGTGATTTAACAATTTTAGCTTCAACTACTTCTTTTTCAGTTTCATTAGTTTGTAGTTTTGTAGTGTCTTTATGTTCGTGAGTTCCGTCCTTATGGTTGTGTTCTGACTTAACTTGAGCAACTGGTTCTGTTAATTCCATTCCACATTTAGAGCATTCTTCGCCTTTTTTACCTGTAACTTCTGGGTGCATAGAACAAGCAAATAGCTCGTTAGAATTTGTGGAAGTTTCTGTAGTGGTACTTTCTTTTTCGCTATTTTTTTTATTGCAAGAAATTAAAGTGATTGCTAAAACAGCAGTTATAATAAGTGTTTTCATAGTTTATGTTTTTAAAATTATTTTTTACTTTTTAAATCAAAAAATGTATAATACAAATTGAAATAAAATCCATTTGGAGCTGAACGAACCATTGAACTCATTAACTCTTGTCGGTAGGCAAAATCTAGTCGCGCTTGACTGTTGAAAATGAATTGTATTGCAGGAACTACATCTAAATAGGATTTACCATTTTCATTGATGGTTTGTCCGACAAATTCAACCATTAGATTGATGTTGGTTTGCTTAAAACTGGTGTATTTTTTTGGGTACATTAATTTTCCAAAAGACAGAGTGTAATTAGTAGCATTATCACCCAAATCATCTGGAAAAGGATAATTTGGTTGGTTGTCCAGTGCTTTTTCAAAGCTAACCGATGAACTAATGGCTATTTTTTTTACCAATTTTGTAGCTATTATTCCTGTTTCAAAACCAGTATTGTGCCCTTGAATTTCTATTTGTTCTTGATGGATGTCGGCACGATTGAAACTGTATCTTCCGTATGCAGCCAAACGTAAATGACTATTCAAATCATCTTCGGAATAAAACCTATACTTTGCCATAAAACCGCCACCTTCGGCATACAACGCATTAGTTCTTGTGCTGATAAAAGCTGAACCTCTTACCATCAAATTTTTATTTATACCATACGTTACCTCTGGCATTAAATGATAATTGTAACCTGGTTCGAATTTTTCTTTAAATGCTGATTGCATCACATTTACCGCCAAAGAATTTGCTGGAACATTACTAGCTGGATCGGTTACTACAAATAATTCTTGGCTAAAAATGGTTTGGCAACTGATGACTGCAAACAATAAAATGACCTTTCTCATTAGTTTATCATTTTAATGTGAAAATCTTCTTCGTTGTTTGAAGCGTAGGTTTCGATATTCTTATATGATTTGGATAGTTTTTTGAATTCCTTTTCCGTTACATATCCTTTGTCAACCACTTGAAATTGTACTTCTGAAGCATTGCTTTTTTTGTCATTAACCAAAATATATGTGTTTTTAGCAATGGTTTCAGGTTTTGCAGTGACTACTAATGAACCGATAAAAAAACCTGCTTTTTCGACTTTTTCCTTAAATACTTTTGGACTTAAACCATTACCTTCTTTTAGTGTTACGGTAAACGTATTTGTATTTAAATCGGTTTCTACATTAATCACTTCCGGCATACTTTTTAGCTGTTTATTGATGGCATTGGAACACATTGAACAGGTTAAACCAGTGGCTCTAATTTCGGCTTTTACGATTTGTGCATTACTTTTTATTGAGAACATCAAAACTATTGATGCTATCATTATATATACTTTTTTCATTTTATGATTTTATTAATTTTATTATTTCTTCCTCTGATGGATTTTTAGCAATTAGAATACCTTCGGGATTAAATAGATATTTGGATGGTAATTCATCAACTCCAAACTGTAAAGCTGCATTGGCATCAAATCCCTTTGGGTCTATTAATTGCGTAAACTTAATTTTATCTTTTTCTATCGCTTTTAACCATTTGTTTCTATCGGTATCGATTGATATTCCGATAATTTCGACGGTATTTGAACTCACTTCGTTGTGAAGTTTTACTAACTTTTTGTTTCCTAATCTACACGGTGCACACCAAGAAGCCCAAAAATCGACAAGTACATATTTACCTTTAAATGATATTATATCAACCTCATTATTAGTATTACTTTTTAACGTAATTGATGGTATAGCATCGCCGATTTTAATTTGAGCTTTTGAGTTTGTAACTGTAGCAATTAAAAAAAATACTATTACAATTTTCTTCATCATACTTATTTAATTATTTCTACTGTTTTACCACAACTTAACATCATGGAACCGTAATACGGATTTTTGACTGCATTTTCTTTGCTTAACCAATTAGCACCTTTACCATCATTGTACATAGGACAGAACTGATAGTAAACAGCAGTTTCATATTTAGAAACCTTGATTAATGTATAAATGTCTTTGGATAGTGAAGTGAAATGATCGCGCTGGTGTTTGATGTCTTTGGTATCGGCAATATGTTCAGCATCTTCTTTGATTAGATTTACAACTTTCATCCACACCATGTGAACTTCCATTTCGAGTTTGTCCATTTTGACATTGTTTACAGCAGCTAAAAGTTCTTTTGAAGCTAAAGCTGTTTTAGTACCATCAGAAGTAATTAAAGCATCTTTCAATAAAAAATAATTATCAAATACCGCTTTTAACTGATTTTCTTTTTGAGAAGTCATTTGTGGCATATCTGAATGATTGGCATGACTATCGTGGTTGTTGGTTTCTGTAACAGCTGTTGTTGTTACTTCTTTTATAGGAACTTTTGCTACTCTTTCATATTGACAACATCCGTGAAGATTATTATAAACATCATCTGGAGCGAGGAATTTATCACTATCGTAACCAACTAATGCAATTCTTTTTAGAATTTCGTCTTGATTAGTTTTTTTAGCATCGTATGTTAAAGTTGCCATTTGGGTATCTTTATTCCAATCGACATTGGCGATTTTTTTGATATTTCCTGCTTTTTCGATTTTGGTTTCGCACATACCGCAATTGCCATAAATTTTTACACTTTCGGTTTTGGCATTTTTTATTTGTGCATTACTTGTAGTTGATAGCAATACACAAATTGCCATCATTATTTTCATAAATGAATTTTTCATTATAAATAAAATTGTAATCAAAGTGAACTACCTTGATTGGTTGATAAAATAAATTTGGATAAAAACAGTTGTGAAAGAATGTAATAGCAACACCGATAAAGATGTAAAAGCATTATTCTAAAACTGTTGAAATGAATAGCAAAACGCTATGAATTTGACACACTTATGGCTGTCAAAATTTGGATTTAGCTTATTTTAGGAATTAGCCAAATGGAATAAAAACCATCTGAGATTGATGGTATTGTGTATGAAAATTTAACTTTCTCGATTGAAGAATAGCTAAACATGTAATTTTTAAAATTAATTTCAGATAAAAAGCTTACTGAAGAAGTTGGACACGTTGAAGAACAACCACATTTTGAGTGACCGCAATTGCCTTTACATCCTTTGTGGTCTTTATCTTTTGAATTTTCATCACCGCAGCAACTCTTTTTTTCTGCGTTATTGGATGAAATTTCTTTTTTGCACGAACTCTTTTCTGAACCTTTACCACAAGCCATAGCAGTATTAGGGATGAGGAACATGCCTAATAAAACTACAAGTATTATGTGGTATTTGTTCATATATCTATTAAAACAGTACAAATTTAGCTAAAAATTATTGCATTATGTTAAAATTGATGTTAAAATCTCATTCTCTGAATTCTAACTGCGTTTAAAATAGCTAACAAAGCTACTCCTACATCGGCAAAAACGGCTTCCCACATTGTGGCTAAACCACCTGCACCAAGTACTAAAACTATTGTTTTTACAGCAAATGCTAAAATAATATTTTGCCAAACAATTTTCTTGGTTTGTTTGCCAATATTGATAGCCATTGGAATTTTTGAAGGCATGTCATCTTGAATAACTACATCGGCAGTTTCGATTGTGGCATCACTTCCTAAACCACCCATTGCTATTCCTACGTTACTTAACGCTACTACTGGTGCATCGTTTACACCATCGCCGACAAATGCTACCGTTTCATTTTTAGCAATGATTTCTTTAACTTTATTCACTTTGTCTTCGGGAAGTAAATCTCCAAAAGCATTTGTAATTCCGAGTGATTTTGCTACAAACTGCACTACGGTATTTTTATCGCCACTTAACATTATGGTTTTTATACCTAGTGCTTTTAGTTTATCTATTGTGATTTGTGCATCTTCTTTAATGCTGTCGGCAATAGTTAGATAACCTACGAATTTTTTATCGTAAGCTACAGCAATTAAGGTATAAACGATACTGGTTGGATCAATATCATACGAAATAGAAAATTTATCCATTAGTTTGAAATTTCCAACGAATAATTCATTTCCGTTTACTATGGCTTTAAGTCCGTGTCCTGAAATTTCTTCTACGTCTTTTAAAATAATGGTACTATCAATTTTTCCAACATATTGATGAATGGCTGTTGCAACCGGATGTGTACTTTGACTTTCTAAGGCATTGACCAATTGCAGTATTTCGGTTTGATTAAAATCGGAATTAAAAACGACTTCTTGCACTTTGAAAACACCTTCGGTCATTGTGCCTGTTTTGTCCATTACGACGTTTTGAATGGAAGCCATTACATCGAGGAAATTACTTCCTTTGAATAAAATTCCGTTTTTAGAAGCTGCTCCAATTCCGCCAAAATATCCTAACGGAATACTGATAACTAACGCACAAGGACACGAAATAACTAAAAACACTAATGAACGATACAACCAATCTCTAAACTGATAGTCAGCTACAAAAAGCATTGGAACCACACAAATTAAAATGGCCAAAAGCACTACAATTGGTGTGTAAATTTTGGCAAATTTGCGGATAAATAATTCTGTTGGTGCTTTTTTTGCAGTGGCATCTTGCACCATTTCGAGTATTTTTGATAGTTTACTATCAGTATAAGCAACTGTTACTTTTACTTGACAAACCGAATTTAAGTTTATCATTCCTGCTAAAACGGTTTCACCTTTTGCTTTAGTGTCGGGTTTGCTTTCTCCGGTAAGTGCTGCTGTGTTGAATGAAGCAGTGTCGGAAAGTAATTTGCCATCCAAACCTAATTTTTCGCCTGCTTTGAGTTGGATAATATCGCCAATTTTAGCGGTTGCTGCTTTGATTGTTTTGGCTACATTGTTTTCGAGAATTGTAACTTCATCTGGTCTTTGGTCGAGTAAGGATTTTATGTTTGCTTTAGCTCGTTGTACTGCCAAGGTTTGGAATATTTCGCCAATAGCATAAAAAAGCATTACGGCAACACCTTCCGGAAACTCGCCTATAGCAAACGCCCCAATTGTTGCAATACTCATTAATAGAAATTCTGAAAATATTTCGCCTTTTCTAATACTTTCAAAAGCTTCTTTAACTACTGGAAAACCTACTGGTGTATAAGCAACAAGGTACCATATAGTTCGTAGCCAACCTGTAAACCAAGTTTGTGTAAAGTAATTATCAAAACCAATAGCAACCATTAACAACACAAAACTGATAATTGCTGGTAAAAACATTTGAAACGTTGATTTATCTTCGTTTGAGTGGTCGTGGTTATGTCCGTCATCATCTGAATGATGCTCGGTATTTTTATTTATCTTTTCTTCTAATGTGCAACAAAGTTGTTTTCCTTGTGCATCGTATTTGTGTTGATGTTCCATACTATAATTGTTATGAATTAGAAATTAAAATTTCTTTAATATCTTTCGGTATTTCCATTGTCTTTAATGGTGGCACATTTGCACCACCTGTATTTCCGACCGGAATATGACCTACAAATGATTTTACGCCACCAATAAGTAATCTTGGAATTTGTCCAATAATCTCATTTGAGCTTTTTATTTTAATACCAAATTGTAACATTTTCCAATGTACAAATGTATGCTCATACGGATATTTTTGTGCAATAATATGCGCTCGCTCTAAATGATGCCACGCATTTTGCAAATTTTCTTGTTGTAAATTTTCTTTGACTAATTCTAGCTCTTTTTGATAAAAAGGAATTAGCTTATTTGGCATTATTGTATTAAATTTCATAACTAAGCTTTACAACAACCATCTAACCTTTCATACGCTTTTGGATCTGCTTTTACTTCATCGGCATCATAACCTAATTTAGAAATACCTTCTTTAATAGTTTGCAATGTTGTTTTCTTTGAATTGTAATAAATAGTAAAAGTCATCGCTTTATCATCTAACTCATACATTTTTACTCCTTTTATTTTAAGCATTTCTGTTTTGAACTTCTGTCCACACGTTTCACATTCTTTGCAATGGTCGCAGTTTAAAGTAGTTTTGATAACTACTTTTCCATTAGATTTTTGAGCCGTTGCTGTGTTGGAAATTAATATTAGGAATGCAACTAATAGAACTGATTTTAAGATTGAATTTTTCATATTATTGATTTTAAATTATTGATTATTATTAATGTTCGTGTTCGCCACCACCTTTTGAAGTTGCAAGCAGATAGAAAGCTCCTTTGATTACTATTTTTGCATTAGCAGGAATTTCTTCAACTAACTTTATTTCGGTATAACCTAAATCCGTTGTTCCGGGAACAACTTCAATGGCTTTAAAGTGAATTTGTTTGTGCTCTTCTTCTTCGCCTTCAGCGTGTTCAGAATGCGCTTCGCCTTCTTTGTGAATGTGTTCTTCTTCTTTTGCTTTTGGTGCTACCTCTTGATGTTCTTCTTGAATATAGATGTAATATTTTTCGCCATTTCTAACAACAGCATCTTTTGGTAATGCTTGCACTAATTGATTGTTGATGTTAATATTAGCAGCTACATACATTCCAGAAATCAAATCTTTGGCATCGCTTGGATTAATTTTGGCGTGAACCGCAACTGTTTTACTTTCATTAGAAAATGATTTATTAATTCCAAATATTTTTCCTCTTATCGATTTGTTGGATTGATTGGTTAATACAAAATCAACTTCTTGACCAACTGAAATTTTACCTAAGTCCTTTTCAAATACATTCAAATCTAAGTGCATTTGGCTGTTATCTACCACTTCAAAAAGTGTAATCCCTGTTTCTGCAAAAGCACCTTTTGTTACACTTATTTTACCAACGTAACCACTTATAGGTGATACAATTGGAATTAAAGAAGTGTTTCCGTTTAAGCTTACATTTAGTGCCTGTAATTTGTTTTTTGCTGCTTGTGCTCTCGCTCTTTCTACTGCCAATTTTGATTTTACCTCTTGGAATGTTTTACGTGGATTTACATTTTCATCACTCAATGTTTTCTGACGGTTGTACTCTAATTGTAAGTATTCAATGTTTGCAATTGCTGAATTGTAATCTTCCTGCATTTCTGTAATTTCAAGGTTTTGAATAGTTGCCAGTGTTTTCCCTTTTGAAACATAAGTTCCTTCTAACACATAAATATCTTTTACAACACCACCAATTAATGTTGAAACATTTGCCATATTTTGCGGTGGAACTACTGTATAACCGTTGGCTTTGATTACCGTATTCAGGTTTTTCATTTCGATAGTTCCTGTTTCGATACCAATAGATTTAAATTGTACTTCGGTCAATGCTACTTCAGTTTCTGATTTTTCTTCTTCAGGTGCTTCTTCGGTTTTCTTTTCGCCACAAGAAGTTAGAAGAAAGAAACAAGAAGAAAGAAGCAAGAAATAGTATTTGAACTTACTATTTGATATTGTATTTATTTTTATATTTTTCATCGTGAGAATTATTTATTGTTAGAAAATGATGGGAATTGCAATTGAATAGCACTTTGATTGTAAGTGTTAACGGCTTCGGCATTTTGTTTTTTAATGTCTATGGCTTGATTTAAAAAACTGATGTACGACCAGTAACTCATATCGCCATTGGCGTAGCTCTTTTGTGCCGTTGTAATAATTTGGTCTGCATATTGCAATCCTTCGTTTTGGTAATACGTTACTGCTTTTTTCTGTTTTTCAAAATCGTTTTGTAGTTCCTCTTTTTGTAGTTTTAAAGTCAGTTTATTTTTATCCAATTCTAATTGTGATTGCGAAATACTTATCTGCGAAGCTTTGGCTTTAGCGGTATTTGCTCCACCAAATAAAGGAATTTGTAAACCTGCTGTAAATCCTTGAAAATAAGATTTGGTATCTATAGTTTGCCCGAAATAGCCCAATCCTAATTTTGGTGTTCGCATTGCTTTGAACGTATTGGCTTCTTTTTGATATACTGAAATTTGCTGTGTGTAATAATCGTTTACCAATCCTTCTACTTTAGCATTATTTATATCAGTTGGATTAGCATATTTCAGTGGAGTTGTATCATCTGGTATTATGTTTTCATCGGTTTGAATGAAGTATTGCAATTGCTTTTGATATACTACCAAATCATATTCTAATTGGATTTGTTGGGTTTCAATTTCTTTAGATTTTGCCTTTGCACTAATTACTTCTATTTTTCCGCTTTCTCCAGTTTCAAAACGAAGTTCAGCATTTTTTAGAAATTTGGAATAAATGTCGAACAATTCATTATTCAGCTTCTGAATTGAAACCCCATATAAATATTGATAATAGGCAAGTGTTACCGCTTTTTCAATTTCATATTCGGTTAATGCTTTACGCTTTTCAGCCAATTTTACTAATTCCTCTTGGAGCTGTCGATTGGCTTTTGTGATTTTACCAATAGGAAAGTATTGCTGAATGGAAACATTGTGATCATAATCAACACTGTTGAATTGTCCTCCTTGGTATTGCACTTGTAAAGGATCTACTTGAAACGCTGTTTTTTTGAGAACAGTTTGCTTTTCAATTTCCTTATCTGCGATTTTCAAATCGAAGTTGTTTGCTTTTGCCTTTTCAATGGCTTTTTCTAACGTTATGATTTGACTGTTTTGAGCAAACGAAAAAGTGCTGAATACTAAAACGATTAGTGTTACAATTGGATTTGACATATTTTTTCTTCTTTTAATTCCTTTCTCAAAGAGTAAATACAAAATTGGTAAAACGATTAATGTTAGTAATGTAGCCGAAACTAATCCGCCAATTACTACGGTTGCTAATGGCTTTTGTACTTCGGCTCCGCCACTGGTTGATAAAGCCATTGGCAAAAATCCTAGAGAAGCTACTGCGGCTGTCATTAATACTGGTCGTAATCTTGTTTTTGTTCCGATTAAGACACGTTGCATTGGGTCGGTTATTCCTTCCGTTTTAAGTTGGTTAAAATAAGATATTAGCACAATTCCGTTTAAAACAGCAATACCGAACAAAGCAATAAAGCCGATTCCTGCGGAAATACTGAAAGGCATTCCACGCAACCAAAGCGCAAATACGCCACCAATTGCTGATAATGGAATGGCTGTAAAAATTAGTAGTGATTGTTTTATACTGTTGAATGTAAAAAATAGTAAAACCAAAATAAGCCCTAAAGCAATTGGTAAAGCTACCGAAAGGCGTTTGTTAGCTTCGACCAGATTTTCAAATTGACCACCATAAGTAACATAATATCCTGCTGGAAGTTTGAAATTGGTTTCTAACGTTTGTTGGATTTCTTCGACTACACTTTTTATATCACGACCACGAACATTTAACCCAATAGTAATTCTTCGTTTACCATTTTCACGAGAAACTTGAACCGGACCTTGTTCGTAAGCAACTGTGGCTACCTGAGACAATGGCACTTGCTGTCCGTTTGGTAACGGAATAAAAAGATTATAAACATCTGAAATGTCACTTCTTTGGTCTTTGTCCATTCTCACAACTACATCAAAACGTTTGCTTTCCTCATAGATTTTGCCTGCACTTTCGCCAGCAAAGGAAGAACGAATTGTTTTATTTATGTCAGTAATATTTAACCCATACAATGCAATTTTATTATAATCGTATTTAACCGTTATTTGGGGTAGTCCTGCTAGTTTTTCAGCTTTTAAATCACCCACACCATCGATTTTATTTACTTTTGAAATTAATTCTTTTGCTTTTGTATCTAATATTTCTAAATCGTCGCCAAATATTTTAATTGCTATATCGCTTCTGCTTCCGGATACTAACTCATTGAATCGCATTTGAATGGGTTGTGAAATTTCGATGTTTGCACCAGGAATTGCTTCCATTTCGGACTTCATTAAATTGGCTAAATCTTCCCAATTATCGGCGGAAGTCCATTCGGATTTGTCTTTTAAAACTATAATCATATCGCCACTTTCAATAGGCATTGGGTCGGTCGGTATTTCTCCACTCCCAATTTTGGTTACAATAGTTTTTATTTCAGGAAATTTGTCTTTTAAGATTTGCTCATATTTAGTTGTAGTATTTATCATTTGTGAAAGAGAACTGCCTGGCATTATAGTTACATTAATTGCTAAATCTCCTTCTTCAATAGTAGGAATAAATTCGCCACCCATATTTTGAAAAGTAACAACTGCTAAAACAAATAATCCCAATGAAATGGCTAATACAGATTTTTTTAAACGTAATGCTTTATCTAAAAACGGAGCATATATTTTTTCGAACCACGCCATCATTTTGTCGCTAAAATTGGGTTTGTGTTCGGTGTTTTTTGATAAAAACATGGCACTCATCATGGGTACATAAGTCAATGACAAAACGAATGCTCCGATGACTGCAAAGCCAACTGTCATTGCCATGGGTTTAAACATTTTTCCTTCTGTTCCTACCAATGCTAAAATTGGAAGATACACAATTAGAATAATGATTTCACCAAAAGCAGCACTATTACGGATTTTGGAAGCCGATTTGTACACTTCGCTATCCATTTCTGATTGTGTTAAATTCTTTTGTCTTTTGAGTTTTTGCAAGTGGTGCATTGTGGCTTCGACAATTATTACAGCACCATCGACAATAATACCGAAATCGATTGCTCCTAAACTCATTAGGTTTCCACTTACTCCAAAGGTATTCATTAATATTACTGCAAATAGCATTGATAGTGGAATTACCGATGCCACGATTAATCCTGCTCGCAGGTTACCAAGAAATAATATTAATACAAAAATTACGATTAATGCTCCTTCGAGTAAATTTTTAGTAATTGTACCAATTGCATTATCAACTAATTTACCTCTATCAATGAATGCTTCGGCGATAACTCCTTCGGGAAGTGTTTTGTTTATTTGAAGCATTTTTTCTTTTACTCTTTCGGTAACTGCTTTAGAATTTTCTCCTTTTAGCATTAGTGCCATACCGCAAACAATTTCGCCTTTGCCATCTTTGGTTGATGCACCATATCGTAATGCAACACCTTCACGAACAGAAGCTACATCACGAACTAAAACTGGCGCACCATTTCTATTTTTGACAACAACATTTTCTAAATCTTTAATACCAGTTGCCATACCAACACCGCGAATAAAGTAAGCGTATTGGTCTTTTTCGATGTATGCACCACCAGTATTTTGATTGTTTTTTTCTAGTGCATCAAATATTTCTGTGATGGTTACGCCCAAACTATTGAGTGTGTTTGGATTTACCGCTATTTCATATTGTTTAAGTTTTCCGCCCCAAGTGCTTACTTCGGCAACGCCTTCAACACCTTGTAATTGAGGAATGATAATCCAATCTTGAATTGTACGAAGTTTTACTGCATCGTATTTATCCTCATACCCTTTTTTGGCATACACATCATATTGGTAAATTTCGCCAAGTCCTGTAGAAATTGGACCAAGTTCTGGCGAACCTGCATATTTAGGAATATTTTCTTCGGCAACTTTTAGTCGTTGCGAAATTTGTTCTCTAGCCCAATAAATATCTACATCGTCTTTGAAAACAACGGTAACTACCGAAAGCCCGAAACGAGAAATACTTCGTAGCTCAATTACTTTTGGGATTGTTTTGACTGATTGTTCTAATGGATAAGTGATTAATTGTTCTACTTCCTGACTGGCTAATGTAGGAGCGGTAGTAATTATTTGTACTTGATTGTTGGTTACATCTGGCAGTGCATCAAGTGGTAATTGTTTTATAGAATAGCTACCAAACGCTATTAGAACCAAAGTAAATAAGAGTATTATAAACTTGTTCTTTATACTGAATTGTATGATTTTGTCTAACATTGAAAAATATTATAACGAATTAGAAATTAGCAAGACTGATTTTGCTATTATTTGCGAAAGGTTCACAAGTTTCAAACCCGAAACTACTCGGGCATCATTATACTATTTGAGGCGGTTGCCAAATACTTCCAAAGAAATTAGAAGTAACTATAGAGGTATAGGACGGTAATTGAGTTTTGATACTTCTTTTAATTGGAGTAAAACTAAATGTAGTAATCTTAAAATAACTCACTATTTGTGACCCACAACAGTTGCAATTGCAAAAAGGTGAACATAAATCGTTTTCTTTATCGTGATTATAGGACTTTTCATCATGATTAGCTGAAATCTCAACAGCTTTATGTGCTGCACTGCTTATTTCCATGTCTGCACATGGTAAACACGACAGTGCTACTAGATAGATTGATAATATGTAGTTTAAGAGTTTCACGAGTGTAAAAGTATTAATTTTATTAATATCTAATTCAAAACAATTGTATTAATTATTTTATTTAGATTTTTTACTGTTAATATCGTCCAAGTAGTACTGCAAATCATAGAGATAAATTAGCTCGATATTTTCTTCATTTGGCATTTGCTCTAATTCGACAAAATTTATGTTTTCTGAGAGTGCTTTTTCGCCGATTATGTCTTGAATTATGATATAAACTACTTGGAGAAGGTTTTTGTTATTGCAATGAATGGTGTAGTTTTTTAAGTAAACTATCATGTCTATTTTTTTGCAATTCTCGTATTGTAAAGGTTCAAATTTGATTTCGCTTGCTTTTAAATTAATGTCTTTAAAAACATACGGTTTGTCTAAACCAGCTTCCATTTTCTCGATATCTTCCGACGGCTGAATGAAAGCTATAAAGTTCCAATGTTTGAGTTTTGGTGCATTATCTACCAAAGTTGTGACTGCTTCAAAATAATCGGGATTACCGTTTGCCGAAATTATGAGTTGTATTGTTTTGTGGTCGAGGTAGTTGGCGATTGTTGTTTGTTCTTCCTCGGAAGGAACTAATAATTTTGATGCCTTTATTAGTTCTTGATTAAGAATTTTAGCACCATAAATATTTTCATTTGAATTGTGAATTAAGATTCTATCTAGTAAATAATAATAATAATTTAAATTAAATTTTTCACTTGGAAACACAGAAAAAATAGCTTCATTGGTATATATGTCTTTTGTAGTAAATGCCATCTGCCCAACACTTAATTTAAAACTATATAGTAAAGAGCCTTTAGGTACTATTGTTTTTCCTTGTACAGCTATATCAGTCAATTTTGTCTTAGATTCAGAAACATATTTCCCATCTAAATCTCTGATAGTAATCCAATCATGTATGCCATTTTCATAAAATTCATTGTTACTTGTTGAAGGAGTAAAACCTGTATTTATTTTAAAAATTCGGTTGAGTATATTTACGTCCTAATGATTTGGCACTTCGCCAATCCATTCAACTCCCGAATCTTTATAACTATCGTATTTCTTCATTGTTTATCCGATAACTTCTTTTAATAATCCGTCTGTTTCTTGCTCGATAGCAATGATATCTTTTCTTATGTCGTCTAACGAACGCAAAGGCTTGTATTGATAGAAATACTTGGTAAAATTTACTTCGTACCCCACATTGGTTTTGCTGTGGTCAATCCACGCATCTGGAACGTGAGGCAATACTTCTTTCTCCATGTATTCCTGTACATCCATCAGCAACGGAATGTTTTCCGTGTCTCGCAAAGATGAATCTGGTTTTGGATTGCCTTTTTTATCGGTCACTACTTGTCCTTTAGCGTTGCGTTCTGGTCGTTCTACTGTTACCTTGGCATAACCAAAAGCTTTGTTGTCGAATACTTTTGAATATTCACCTTCTTTGAATTCACCGTATATTTTTGTAATTTGAGCAATGTGGTCATCGGATAACTCGTTTCGTTTATCACCCAATGATTTGCTCATTTTTTTAAAGAAATCAACTCCGTTTATCAACTGAACTTTGCCTTTTCTATTCTTGGGTTTGTGATTAGATATTACCCATATATACGTTGATATACCTGTGTTGTAAAACAACTGATTTGGCAACGCAATTACAGCCTCTAGGAAGTCGTTTTCAATTATCCATTGGCGAATACTACTCTCGTTCTTTGTTTTACTTGGAGAACCAGAGAAAAGCGGTGAACCATTGAATACAATAGCTAATCTTGAACCTTCTGGTTTCATTTTGCTCATTAAGTGCATCAAGAACAGGAACGAACCATCACCAACCGATGGCAATCCAGCTCCAAATCGTCCACCATGTCCCAGCTGTTCGTGTTCCTCTTTAACTTTCTTTCCAAACTTTTCCCATTTCACACCGAACGGTGGATTGGTAATCAAGTAATCAAATTTCTCGTTGGATAGTTGGTCTTCTGAGATACTATTTCCTTTTTTAATGTTGGATGCGTTTTGACCTTTAATCAATAAATCCGACTTACAAATGGCATACGATTCTGGATTCAACTCCTGTCCGAATACCTCCAAACGTGCATCTGGATTGAGTTCATGTAAGTATTCTTCTGCAACAGAAAGCATACCGCCCGTGCCCGCACAAGAATCGTATATCGTTTTGGTAATACCTTTTTTGGTTAGAATATCACGGTCATTCAAGAACAAAATGTTCACCATCAATTTGATTACCTCTCTAGGTGTAAAGTGTTCCCCAGCGGTTTCGTTCGAAATCTCAGCGAATTTCCGAATCAGTTCTTCAAACATATAACCCATCTCCATACTTGAAATACGGTCTGGATGCAAGTCGATTTCTTGGAATCGCTTCACCACCATAAACAACAAGTTGGCATCATCCATTTTGTTGATTTGGTTTTCGAACTCAAATTGTTCAATGATTTCTCTTGCATCTTCTGAAAATCCGTTGATGTAGTTTCTAAGATTTGATGCTATGTTATTTGGGTCAGCTATTAGCTTCTCAAAGTCAAATTGGCTTTTGTTGTGAAACTTAAATCCAGCCGTTTTGTTTAAAATCGGGTCAAGGTTCTCAACGTTTGTTGTTTTCAGCTGGTCATACTTTTTAAGTACATCCGCTTTGGTGCTTTCTAGCACGCAATCCAATCGTCTGATTACGGTTAACGGTAAAATAATCTTCCCATAGTCACTTTGCTTGTAGTCACCTCGAAGTAGGTCTGCAATTGACCAAATAAAATTTGCTGATTCTTTAACGTTTTTCATTTATTTAATTCAATTCATTATCACTTAATAATTCTTTTGCTTGCACTTCTAAAAGATTAGCAATTCTAAAAAGCACCTCTATTGAAGGCTGTCTTTTATTTGTCACATAACCATTTACCATATTGTATGACTTACCAAGTTTATCCGCAAGCCATACTTGCTTGATATTCTTCTGATTAAGTACCTCTTTTATTCGATTCATTTTTGTGGGGAATTTCGTTACAATATAGTACTTATTATCTCATAATTTGATATAAAATCAAAATTTAAGTAAAAAAATATATCATAGTATCAATATTGATAGTTAGTAAGCATGAGTTAGATGAGATTATGTTTTTGTAATCCTATTTTTTATTTGTTGAGCAAAATCTTTAGTAGCTATTTTACTTATAAAAATTTGAGATAGTGAAAAATTGAAATCAGTCATAATATCAGCTGTTTCTTCTTTAATATAAGATGTTAAGTATTTTTGATTTTGATGCCTTAGAATTTAAATTTAGGTGCTTTAGTGTAGTGGTGAAGTATTTTGCTTTTTAAACTTAATCTAAATTTTGACTGAGGAGCAACATTGTTTTTTGGCGGTCTTTTTTAGGTATAATTTTACCAAAAGAAAAAACAGCCCTAAAAAGGACTGTTCTTTCTACTACTGTATCATAGTTTAACTGAATCAAAGGTTTAAAAGTTTAAAAGCGTATGTAAATACGCTTAAACTTTATAATTAAACTGTACCTTAAAACGAACTGTTTAAATAATAAGGTTGTCTTTTTCTGTCTTGATTCAATAATCCTATTTCATTACAATGTGTTATAAATTCTTTAGTTTTATTATCCGCATATCCCTTTTTATAGATAGATTTAACTGCTAGTTTGATTTGTGGTATTAACTCTGTATACGTTAAGGTCTTTCTTCCTTCAAAAGCTTTTTCCAGTAAATTCTGCTTTATTTCATCATCTTCCTTAATAATGTCTAGTTTGTCTTTTTGCGAGCTGCTTTTAACATAATCGTCAACTAATTCTGGAATTGCTAAATCATTTATTTGAAAGGCAAAAGCTTCAAAAGGTAAGTTTCTACATTGTTTTGGTTCAACAACTGATATATTGTTGTTAGTACTATCTACAGTGACTGATAATACTGTTTCAGCTTTATTGATTAGTTCTGTACCAATATGACCTCGAGCATTGTTGTCAGCTTTGTTTTGGTGTAATACAGTAACAATATGAATTTGGTTATCTTCTGTCCATCTTAACAAGCTATTTGCTATTCTGGAGGCTTCATGTTCATCGTTTATAGAATGGATTAAATCTTTGATTCCATCAATAACAACAAATCCAACTTTAGGATTGTTGTATATAGCATATTCTATAATTTCAAATCTTTCCTTAGGACTTAACTTTCTTAAACAATAAACCTCTAGATTTTTTGGTTCTGGGACATTTAGTTGCTTACAAATTCTTTTTAAAGCTAAATGAACGTGATAACTACTTTGTTCGGTGTCAAAATATAGTACTTCATTTTTGTCATCATTTAGATTGCTTCTAAATCTACCATGTAATCCATCTTTACTTAAAGCAGTTGAAACTGCCATTCCTATGAAAAAAGATTTTTTAGCCTTAGCCTTACCAATTACTAAGCTGAAATTGTCAATTGTGCCAATTGGTTTGTATTCCTCTGACTCACTGTTTCTGTATTCCCAAGCAACTTTTGGCTTTTCGTATTCTTCATTTACTTTTATTTTAAAACTTTCTAGTTTTAATTGTAATGCTAATGTTTTAACGTCTTTGTCAGTATGTAATGTTAATACTGCATTCTTTTCTGTTTGTGGTAATTTTAATTCCCCCATAATTTCCTTTTTTTTTTTTTAAGTACAGTAATGCCATAGCGATGCCACAGCAATGTAAAACATTACTTATACCATTTGTATTTAATTTTTTGATTTTGGCTACTATAGCCGTTTTAAGAGTATGTTAGTTTTTGAAATATTCAAAATTTCCACTCTTATTTAGGAGCATTTTTATTTCATTTACAGGATAAAAGTAAATGTCTCCAATTTTTGTGTAAGGTAGAATATTATAATCTCTGTAATTGATTATAGTATTATCACTAAACCCAAATATTCTTTTTAAATCTTTGTTCCTGTAATACATTGTATTAGGAACATTTTCTACTAATGATTTTACTTCATTAAGTAGTTTAATAACTGTTGCATTCTCTTCATTTTGTTTAACCATACATAAGTTGTTTTAAATTACAATGCAAAGTTAAATCGAGAAGTTGCCAATATTTTTCCATTGTTAACAATTGTCAACATTAAAACTTAAAATCCATAATGGTTTCTAGTTTCTCTTTCAAAGATTCTAAATTTTTATTAAATCGTTTTATTGATTCTTTATGATGACTTTTAAGATTCGAAATTTCAACTTGTATGCCATCAATAGCTTTAGCTTGCATGTAATCTTTATTTTTTCTTAATTCGGTAAAATTAAAGTGTTGCTCAATGAAGCTAATTTTATGAGCGTTGTTTTCAAATTTAATTAAATCACAAACTTCTAGCATGTGAATTAACATGACTGAGTCAGCTTTACTTAGTTTTAAGGTTGCTTTGTTGATTGAATTAGTACTGTCTTTCATATCTTTTTTTTCATAGGGGTTTGATTTTTTTAAAATATTATGAGTGTCTTTAGTATTTGTGCTGTTTATTGTTAAATTTTCATTGCTTTTATATGTAAAAAATTCAATTTCATGCTCCAATAGTTTTATTATTTTCTTTATTTTATCAGTTTGTTGTTCGTGAATTTTATTAAATAAATAGTATTTCTTTTTTTCTTCGTCGGTAAAATTTTGGCTTTGAAATGCATTACTGTTTAATTTAAAGTTATGCTTCGATAATTCAAATTCAAAAATTGTTTTGGCACTATTATTAAATTTTTCTAATAGTTTAATATCACAATTATTCTCTAATTGTAGATATATTAAACTCTCAAATTCAGTATATATACTGGAGTAAAATTTTTCGATTGATATTTCTTTAAAGTGTTTCTCAAATATTTCAATTTTTACGGAAGTATCTCTTATATCTTCACTGTATAATTTGATTTTGCCAACTTCATTTATAATATTAAATATTTTTGTTATATTATCTTCTCTCATAGATTTAAAATTTATTCCCTAAAATATCAAATAATATTTTATTATATTAAATTTATTCAAATTTATTACTCAATATTTTCATTTGATGTTTTACTGATTCATTTTGAATTTTTGCATAATGTTGGGTTTGGGTGATTCGTTTATGTCCCATAACGTTGGAAATTATTTCTAATGGTACATTGTTGGCTAAGGTTATTGTGGTTGCAAAAGTATGTCTAGCTACATACCATGTTAAGTTTTTATTTATACCACAGATATCTGCAATCTCTTTTAGATACAAATTCATATTAGAATTACTTCTATCTGGAATAAGTCTATTTTGTTTAACACATTCAAAATCATCTTTGTATTTTTCTAGAATTCGTTTTAATTGCGGTAGGACAAAAACATCCGAATTAGTATTTGTCTTTTGTCTTTTTGTTTTAATCCACCAATCATTTTCATTTTCTTTAATTAGATTATCGGTAGTTAATTTCATTGCATCACATGGAGCATAACTTGTATAGCAGCTAAATAAGAAAATGTCTTTAGCAACATCTAATCTTCGATTTTCAAATTTTTTTTCTTCAATTTTTTTAAGTTCATCCATGGTTAGAAAAATTGTATCCACATCAGTTAATTTTTCGTTATACATATTGAAAGGATTGTGGTTTATTTCTCCAGTTTTAATAAAATAGTTTAACATACTGTTTATATTACGGATGTACTTAACTGCTGTATTATTACCTAATCCTTTTTTACCATTATGCTCTCTAATATAACGTAGGTAATTATCGAGGCTATAGACAAACTTTCTATCTACTTCTTCATAATTTATGTTTTTTTTATTTTGAATTTTTTCAAGGAAATCAGACACAACATCAACCATACGAGAATATTTTTCTAATGAGCCAACTGAGCGTTCCCCTTTGTCAACTCTTTGTTTAAAATAGTTATTGTGTTCTTTCAGTAATTCTAATAATGTAATTTTAGATTCAACCTTGATGTCAAAACATAGTTGTTTTAAATCAGCGGCTGTTAATGTTTGAAAAGGATTTTCTTTTAAAAATTCATTATATTTTCTTTCAATATTTGTTGAGAAAGAGTAGATATAATTACTCAAGGAATTTTCATTTTCTATTCTTGAAGGTTTTCTAAGATAGTCAGTTTTGATCCATCTTTCTGGAGATAAATATCTTCCTGTAGAAAATGAACATTGTGAATTGCCTAGTTTAATTCTACCGTAAATAGCAATTAGACCATCTCGGTTTTTATCTCCCTTTTGGAAAAATGATACTTTTAATTTTTTCATAAACTTTTTTTATAATTTTAATGCTGCAAAATTACTTTCAAAAGTTGCTAACCCCCAGTAATTGTTAACAATTGTCATCTTTTTGGTACCCTTATATGTATTCAGAAATACAGGGTACCAAATAGGGTACTTGTTAAATCAGATAGAAAGTGTTTAATGAAATATTAAATCATTAATCATCTTTTCTGAAGACAACTCTTAGGTACTGTAAAATATAGGATTTTATGAAATAAGGAAATAATTGAAATGAAAAAAGCACCTCAATGAGGTGCTTTCAGCGGAGAAAGAGGGATTCGAACCCCCGGACCTGTTACAGTCAACAGTTTTCAAGACTGCCGCATTCGACCGCTCTGCCATTTCTCCAGTATGTTGCTACCATTTTCATGGTTGCGAGTGCAAATATAAGTGCTTTTTTTGGTTATGCAAATCTATTTGAATAAAAAACACATCAATTTTGAAGTAGCTTTTTTAATTGTTTCATTTTCTTTGTTTTAGAAAATAAAAAAATCGTTTATTTTTTATCTATGCGATTAATAATTGACGTGTTCAATGATTTCAAGTCCATAACCAATCATTCCAACGCGTTTACTTTGGCTTGTATTTGTCACTAATCTGATTTTAGAAATATCCAAATCGTGTAAGATTTGTGCACCAATACCAAAATCTTTGGTGTCAATAATAATTCGTGGTGCTTGCATTTCTCCTTCGGTTTGTAATTGTTTCAATTCGGCAATACGACTTAATAAGTTGACCGATTGCATGTCTTGATTAATAAAAATCACGGCTCCTTTTCCATATTCGTTAATGGTTTGAAACATTTTATCTAAATGATGTTCGGCATTATGGGTTAAAGTACCTAGTAAATCATTATTTACTTGAGATGAATTGATGCGAGTCAATACAGGTTCTCCTAAATTCCAAGTACCTTTAGTCAAAGCAATATGAACTTGTTTGTTAGTCGTTTGTTCGTAAGCACGCAGTCTGAAAGTTCCAAAACGAGTTTCGATATCAAAGTCTTCTTTTTTGACAATTAAACTATCATGTTGTACACGATAAGCTACTAAATCTTCAATAGAGACTAATTTTAAATTGAATTTTTTAGCTACTTTAACGAGTTGTGGTAGGCGAGCCATGGTACCGTCCTCATTCATAATCTCTACAATAACACCCGCTGACTTGAATCCTGCTAGCCTAGCAAAGTCAATAGCGGCTTCCGTATGCCCTGTTCTTCTTAAAACACCACCTTGTTTGGCAATTAATGGGAATATATGTCCAGGACGTGCTAAATCGTGAGGTTTGGTATCTGGATTGACTAATGACAAAATAGTTTTGGCTCTATCTGATGCTGATATTCCTGTAGTTACTCCATTGCCTCTTAAATCGACCGAAACGGTAAAGGCAGTTTCCATTGGATCAGTATTATTTGATACCATTACGTGCAATCCTAATTCTTTGCATCGGCTTTCGGTTAAAGGCGCACAAATCAATCCACGACCGTGTGTCGCCATAAAATTGATCATTTCGGGTGTTACTTTTTCGGCAGCAGCTAAAAAATCGCCTTCGTTTTCACGGTTTTCATCATCTACTACGATAATTACTTTCCCTTGACGTATGTCTTCAATGGCTTCTTCGATAGTATTGAGTTGTATTTTTGTTGTGCTCATGACGATTATTTTTGGGGAACTATTTTTTTAATAAATTGTTGAATGGGAGCCAAGATGACATCCATATTGATTAAACCGATATCATTAGTTGCACGATAGGTCAATAAAACGGCAAGTGGTGTCAACACTAACGAGGACATCCAAGCACCTAAAAATGGGGTTAAACCGCCTTCTTCGGCTAGTTTTTTACCAAAGGTATTGGCAAAATGGAACGAAATGAAAATTAGCATAGCAAAAACCACCGGTAATCCCAATCCGCCTTTTCGGATAATGGCTCCTAAGGGTGCGCCAATAAAGAACATCAGTATACAAGCAAACGCAATGACAAACTTATCGTTCAAAGCAATCAAATGTCCGCTGATATTCATTTGTTTGGATTTGAAGTCTGTGGATGAGGTTTCTATCGAATATTTTACACTTTCGAGATTGCTATTGGCTAAATTTAAAATGTCCAATTGTTGTTTGGTATTGAAATAAGCCAACAAGTTTGGATTGAATTTTTTCTTAGTTTTTTTGATTTTCAGCTCGGGTTGGGTTGATTTCTGAAATCCAACGCGTTGGTTGATATTATCGGTATACGAAGTGATATCGGTTTTGTAATTTTTTTGTAACGAATCAATGGTGTATCGTAATTCGTTAGTAGTTAACATGGTACTGGTGTTGGTGATGTTTTCATTATCCACATCAATCTTATTAAATTCAGAAATATCAATTGTTATGATGTTCTTTTTAAAGGCTGTTTTTACAAAAGGCATTTTAGGACGGTCCTCGTAGTTTTTAGACAAAATGTCTTCGTAATAGTTGCCATCGTTTAATATCATTTGAAGGGTATTAGAACCTTCGCTACTGACTAGTTTTCCGTTTTTGGCTTTTATAACAATTCGGCTACCGTCTCCTAGCTCTGATTTTTTATGAATGGTAATACCGCTTAGGTTTTCACCATTTTTTCCTGATTTTTTGTTGACTTTAATGTTGTAGATCCCTACATCACTAAATTGTCCTTCAGCAATTGCTAATGCTGGTTTAGCTTGTGCGATGTTTTTTCTGAAATTGATGAATTTGTATTCGGCATACGGAATGACACTATTAGCAAAAACAAAAGCAGCAATACTTAATACGATTACAAAAATAAATAATGGCTGTAAGGCGCGTCGTAAAGATATTCCTGCCGACTTCATAGCGGCTAATTCATAGTTTTCTGACAAGTCTCCAAACGACATGATGGATGCCAAAAGTATGGAGAGTGGTAAAACTAAGGGTACCAAGCGAGGCATAGAAAAAAGTAAAAATTTCAACACCATAGAGGGATCTAAATCTTTACCGGCCAACTCAGCAATAAGCAACCAAACGGTCTGTAAAATGAATATAAAAAAAAGGATTACAAATACCACAGTAAATGTAATCAAGAAGGTTTTTAAAATGTATTTGTCAATTATTTTCACCTAGGATTTAGTCTAATGAATTGATGTAGTAATTGGGATATTTACTCTTGACAAAGGTAAATTGATTTTTTGATAAAGGTTGATTGGTTTT
>JACCEA011084384.1_pt1 | contig 56420 bp, 49 predicted proteins | sample 7449851 | NCBI WGS metagenome assembly JACCEA01 (sample SAMN15323453, study PRJNA562643) | freshwater metagenome | isolation source: river surface water | place: USA:Blue River Watershed | collected 2017-08-18 | reverse complement strand
TCTTTATAAAGCTTTCTGTAACAGCATATTTTTTAGCCTCAAAGCAACAACTCATCACAAATTTTTGATCTGAAAAATTGATTCCTGCTCGATAATCTGTACAACGATCCTTCCAAAATGCTCCATCAAAAAAAAAATTGGTATTCTTATAATCGATTCCTTCATAAGCCGATGCAAAACCAACCATGAGGCCATTATTGAAACTCTCTGTCGCAACAAGATCTCCTTGTAAAAAAAAAGGTTCTCGATCAAGTCGCGTCAACGCAATCCCATCATCGTACCCCCAGATTGACCCATATCCCAACCAGAATGTTCCCGATAATGATGGATAAAAAAAACGAACTCGTTGCTGCAATGCAACGCCTTTTTGTGAATAAAACTGCAACAAATATTTCAGATCAATATCATCATTACAATGCCAATAATAAGGAATTTTAAAGCCATAACCAGATCGCTTTTCACAATAAAAAGAGGGAAATAAAAAACCTGATGTTGGCTCTAAAGCATAAGAAATCTGTTTAATAGGCAGCGGAAGCTTTAACCACGTTCCCCATTGTCCAGAAACCCCTCGTACAACTAATTTTTGATCTAATGTATATTCTGCTCGATCTGCAAAAAACTGCCAATGAGGATCTTTTTTATGACAAGACGTAAAGGATATTTTTGATAATTCAATTTCACCTGATAAAAAAATACGTGCTGACTCAGCATACAATCGACATTTTTTATAGAAGCCCTGCACTTGATCAGCAAAACAGGTTTCATCAGTAAGATCACAAATGAGCTGCTTCATTAAACAATGCAAATCTTGTCTTATAATTTTAACGCGCTTTGATTGATCAGCATAAAAAAAAATTTTCTGATTTTTTTGATCAAACTTCATACGATCAGCAAAAATATGAATTTGATTACCCCAAAAAACCGAAAGATTACCGATTGCATGCCAACATCCCTGCGCATCTATCCTCTGCTGATCACTCGTAATCAAAATATTTTTTTTCAATAGATAATCAGAACATCCTTGCAATGCTTGCATGCATAAAATAAACAGAAGAAATACCAAGAAAAAAAAATGATGGCGTTTGTTCACGCGATACAATCTTTCAAAAAGGACGACGCCCACTCAATGCTTTATTAATAGTTACTCGATCAATAAATTCTAAACTTGAACCGGTAGGCATCCCACTTGCCAATTTTGAAACTTGCAGACGTACAGGAAATTTTGTAGCTATAAAACTTGCTGTTGTCTCACCCTCAGGGGTTGGATTGGTTGCAAAAATAACTTCTTTAATCGTTTCATCGAGTCGTGATAATAATTCTTTAATCCGAATTTCATCAGGCCCCATACCCATTAACGGTGATAAAACCCCTCCTAAAACATGATAAACCCCATCGTACTCTTGAGCACGCTCAATCGCAATCAAATCATACCACGTTTCAACAACACAAATAATAGTTTGATTCCGCTTTTGATCGCTACAGATCAAACAAAGATCTTCTTTTTCGGTCCAATTAAAACAACGAATACAAGAACGAATATTTTTTTTTGCTTCACGAAGCGCAGTACATAATTTTTCAATATCATGATCCGACACCTCCAAAAAATATCCAGCCACTTTATAAACATTCTTAGAAGCAAGATAGGGAATTCTTTGCAAATTTCCAATCAATGCATGCAATGATGGCAATGATCGAGTCATATGAATTCCCTCCTTATTTTTTTTTTAATCTTATGCAAAAAAAGTACGGCGCAACTGATCTTCAAGCATAGTAAAAATGTTATTAAAAGCCCAGTACAAAACCATACCAGCTGGAAAATTCATAAAAATAGCAGTCATCATAAATGGCATAAATAACATGACAAATCTTTGTCGGCTATCTTTTGTTGGCGTATAAACTTGCTGAATAAACATACTAAGACCCATCAAAATGGGTAACACATAATAAGGATCTTTAACCGATAAATCGGTAATCCATCCAAAAAAGGGTGCTTGATATAACTCAATATAATTTGACAACACACGATACAAAGAAAAGAAAACAGGCAACTGCAAGAACAAGGGTAAACAACCTAATAATTGTGTTGACGGCGAAAGATTATGTTCTTTGTAAAAACGCATCATTTCTTCATGTTGTTTTTGTACATCTGCTCGATATTTGGTACGGATATGTTCAATACTTGGTTGATATCGTTGCATCTCTTCCATTTTTCGTTTTGCATAAATCATGAATGGAATAAAAGGAATTTTAATTAATGCAGTCAAAACAATAATTGCCACACCATAATTTTTAAAATATTGATAGAGCCATTGCAATAATAACAAAAGCCACTTACAAATCTTTGAAAGCCAACCAAATGAAAGCAACCCTTCAAGGTGCGTACTTGCTGAAGAAAGACTTTCAACCGTCTTAGGGCCCACATAAAAAGTCAAATTCCAAGATTCTTTTTGACTGACCAATCCTGATTCAAAAACAACTTGTAAATGATTTTGACCGGTTCTTTTAAAATATGCACGCTTAACAAATTTTTGAGTATCTGCAATCAAAGCTTCTGCTGAATATCGATCTTCTCCACCAATGCATGAAGGGGCCACCCAAAACCATTCCGTCTCTTGATCTGAAGTCATTTTTTCAAATGAATGCGCATCAGTTTTTTGAACAAATCCGTTTACTGTATTATCAACAAGTCCTTCCATGTAAGGAACCGTTACAAATAAACGAGGCACAACTGCTTCAATTCTTGCATGTCGTGGCTCAACTGACAATGAAAAATTCATCGTGTAATTATCATCTGCAATTTCATATTTTTTACTAATATTCCATGTTTTTGTTTGTCCTACATACGTGACTGATCGATCAGTTTTTTCAATTAATTCATAATTATAAGGAGCTGCTGCTTCATCTCCCATAACAACTGCAAAAGAACGCTTTTCTCGTTCATTTTTTGCGATATAATCAAATATTTTCAAAGGATTTCCATCTTTATCACGATGCTTTTTCAATGCTACAAAAACAGGCGCTCCACCATGATTTGAAAATTGCAACAGCAATCGATCTGTTTCAAGAGTAACAAAAGACTCAGGCGCCATTTTTTCATTATCAACAAAATCTATTTCTTTAAATAGCGGACGAATTTCTGTGTTCACTGGCGCTTTAAACGATTGCCCTGCAATAACTGCTTGCTGAGCATCAACCGATGAAGAAGAAAAATAATACTGAATTGCCAAAAATGCAACTGTTGAAAACATCATCGAATAAAAAAATTTTCTATCCATCATTTTTTATAACCTTTTTAAAAAACGTACTAAAATAGTAATAACAAGCAAACATTACCATATTTTTTTCGGTAAGCCAAGAAGGAATTATGATATTCAAATTAAAAAACCCTTCATTTTTTATTCTCTGTTTCGCTACAATTACAAATATATTTTAAGAAAAAAAATAACAAATCGAAATACCCATATTAAAAAACCATTGAAAGAAGGAGCATGGCATGCTCGCACAACCAATAAAAGAACAGAAAAGAAAAATAAAACTGAGTGAACTTTCTGATCTTCTTAAAGTAAAAAAATCAACAATCAAGCAATGGGAAAAAGATTTTAATCTTCAAGTTAAAGGCTCTCTCTATTGCGAACAAGAAATTTATCTTTTTAAAAAGATAAAACAGCTTCTTCATCAAAAAAGAACCTCTTTGGAAAATGCCAAAAAAGAACTCGAAAAATTCTTTGCTGCAACTGAGGCAGCATTTTTTCAACTAACCGAGAGCGATTCTGATACCTCTATCAGCTCCAAAGAAGAATTAAAAATTGAAAAAAAAGCTGAAGAAGCTCTTATTTTTGAAGAAAAACAAAATTTTGATCTTGCAACAATAACAAAAGCGCTACAGGCTGAAAAAGAAGGGGCCTTCAACACAACAACAAAAATTCTCTCAGAAAAATCAATTACTACAGAAAAACAACACTTTCTATCTGAAAACTCACCTAACACGGCTTATATCGCCACAGAAGCACAACTTAACCAATCATTTAAAGAAAAACTTCAAAAAATAAAGGTTATCGCCCTCATAATACATGAAAAACTACAAAAATAAGTTGTTTAAAGGAAATTTGACTTTTTTTCAGCCTAACCTATCCTTATAAAAGTAAGATATAAGATTTATTTTTTAACTTTTATTATAAAGGATATTATTATGAAAAAAATACTATTAGCAATTTCATTAAGCATCGGTGCAACTTCAGTATTTGCAAACATTGAAGAAGTAACAACAAAAACAGTTGAAGATATTGTTGAAATGGCAACAACAGTTTTAACCGTTGCAGCAACAGAACTTGCTGAAGAAATTGAAACAACTAAAGCAGCTCCTGTTGAAGTAGCTGAAGAAGTTAAAGCAATTACTACTGAAGCAACAGACATCATTGAATGTGCGACAGAAGAAACTGCAGCTGAGTAAGCTTAAGTATTAAGCAGATTGCAAATTAAAAAAAGACCCAGAACCAATATTGATTGTGGGTCTTTTTTATGTTAAAAATAAAAGCAATGAGTTTTTTATTCTCTTAATTCTATATTTTAAGGAGGTTATTATGAAAAAAATACTTCTTGTCTGTTTAATATCTTTCCCTTTTTGTACAAACTCTCTGCAGGCAGAACCAGATAAAGTTCAATCTTTTTTTGATGAAATTGAAAAACACTTTAATGAAAGTGTTGCTCGACTTCATAAAGTTTTTTCAGAAAATGCTGACACCATCACCGAAAACATTGAAGCCAACATTGGAAAAACCAAAGATGTTGTTCGCTCTGAACTTTCACGCAATCTTAATTTTTCACTTGATTTAAAAACCTATGAAAAAGATGAAAAATATATTATTGAAGCAAATGTTGCTGGCTTTAAAAAAGGTGAAGTAAGTGCCGAAATTGATGAAAATCGAGATGGAACTTCAATACTTGCCATTAAAGCTGAAACAAAAGAATCGAAAGAAGAAAGTAAATCAAGTAAAAGTAGCTCAGTTAGTCGCTCATCTTTCAGCCATAAATCACTTAAAAAAATAGTACGCCTACCTCGAACTGTTGATACTTCATCGTATGAAGCGTCCCATGAAGATGGTGTATTTACCCTTGCTTTCAAACTTAAAAAAGAAGCTCCATCAAAAAAAATACAGATCATCATTGATGAATAATTATCATGTAATCCTGTAGTTGTAGCGCTTTTTGAGCGCTACAACCTTTTTTTTATTTTTTTTCAGTACAAACAAAACCACTTCCATCATGATGCAATAATAATCGGTATTCCTTACCCGGCATAATATGTTCTGCAATCACTGCTTTATTTGCCAACCAGCGGGCCATCAACGGATTATGCAAAGCGCCATGATCGGGAGCAATCCACGCCTCAGAATTATCAGAAATTGAAAATCCAACTTCTATTTGAGCTAATCGCACATGAGGTAGATACGTATTAACCATGTTTCCTCCAATTTTTTGAATCCAATCTTGCGTCGAATAATAATGCTCTACTCGCTCAATAATACTCATATTTGGATAATATTTCTCAGCTAAGATTGGTGTTGCTAATAATTGCACCTGATGCATAACATACCGTTTTTTAACAAATCGAATTCCATCTTGATCAATTTCAATCAGCATGCCCGCTATATTTTCAATTGAATTCCGCAACTGCTCTTTTAAATCTTCTTCTTCAATTTTTTTATCTTGAGCACTGTTTTCAAGGTCGCGTGTATAAGAAAATGGAAAATCTTCTTTAACATATTGTGCATCTGAAGGAAATATTTTTAAAAGATTATTAATTCTTTCTTTTACTGTTACATATTCATGCTTTACCGCATACTGAGCAGTATCTAAAAGATGACTCGCAATATTGATCACATTCCCCCCATGACTATGCCCAAGAAACGTTTTTTTTTCATCATAAGGACGCTGAATAATTAATGCACATAAAGCTTCAGCTGCTTCAATATGTGCTTGTGCAGATAATTTTCCAGACCAAGTACACGTAATAATCGTTTCTGTTGCATTAATATCAGCATACGCCTGATAAAAATCACCTCCTTTTTGATGCCATTGATCTTTTGAAGCAAACGTTCCATGAACCAGAAAAACAACTGCTTCGAGTCTCATGGTCATGCAAAAAATCAGAATAATAGCTAATACCTTTTTCATTCGTTGCTCCTTTTTCAAAAAAAATTGCCCACTGATTCCTCAGTAGGCAATTGTATCAAAATTATAAGCAAAAAAACGATGCTATGCTAATTCTGGAAAAATTAACGCAATTTCTGTTGCAGCTGTTTCAGCAGCATCAGAACCATGTGTTGCATTATTTCCAATCGATGTTCCGTACAAAGCACGAATACTATTTGCATCTGCTTGAGCAGGATTGGTAGCACCCATCAAAATACGCCATGCAGGAACTGCATCTTCTTTTTCAAGTACTAAGGCAACAACAGGCCCTGAAGCAATAAATGAAACTAACTCTTGAAAAAAAGGACGTTCTTTATGAACTTCATAAAATGCTTCGCCCAATGCTTGAGTAAATTGCATTTTCTTCATTCCAACAATAGTAAAACCTTCTTGTTCAATGCGCGCAATGATGGCACCTGTATGTCCTGCTGCAACCGCATCAGGTTTAATCATAGCATATGTTTGAGTAATCATATTTTTTTTCTTTCGTATGTAATGATAAAAAGGGCAGCTTTTCAAAACTGCCCTTTTCAAATTCAATCAATTATTTCTTGTCAGAATCACGACTTTTTTCAGCATGCTGTTCAAGTGCTTGTTGCAATGAACTTTTCATGTTTGATTCAAAGTTTTGAGAACGATGTGATGATTCATCATGTTGTTGCGGAACAAATTTTCTTTGTTCTTGCTTACGTTCATGATACTGTGGACGTTCTTGTTGACGATCCTGTGAACGGTCTTGTTGACGATCTTGATGACGCTCTTGACGTTCCTGTGAATGTGAAGCTTCTTGAGCTTTTGTTTCTTCAGGTTCTGTCAATGCGCGAAGACTTAAGCCTAATTTACGCTCTTCTTTGCTCACTTTAACAACTTTAAATTGTTTTGTTTCGCCTAACTTTACGTAATCTTCAACTTTGGTAACTTCTTTATTGGATAATTCAGAAATATGAACAAGTCCTTCAACACCATTGTCAAAGCGGATAAAAGCTCCAAAATGAGTAACTTTTGATACCACACCTTCAACAATTTTGCCAAGAGGGAAATCTTCTTCAATTTTTTCCCATGGATCTCTTTCAAGTTGTTTGATGCCCAATGAAACACGTTTGTTAGCAACATCAATTGCTAAAATAACAGCATCAATTGGATCACCTTTTTTGAACTTGTCACCTGGATGAACAATATGATCGGTCCATGAAATATCTGAAATATGAACTAAACCATCAACGCCATCATGCAATTGAACAAAAAGACCAAAGTCGGTAATGTTATTAACTTTACCAGCAATCTTTTCGCCAACTTTGAATTTATCTGCAACCACTTTCCATGGATCAGCATGCAATTGTTTAATACTCAATGACATACGACGATTTTCACGATCAAGCGCTACAACTAAAACTTCAACTTCTTGGCCAACAGTATAATACTTAGCTAAGTTATGAATTCTTTCGGTCCATGAAACTTCAGAAATATGTACCAAGCCTTCAACGCCCTTAGCAATTTCAACAAAAAGACCATAATCCGTAATACTTGAAACGGTTCCCTTGATGGTTTTGCCAACGGGATAACGCTCTTCCACATGTTCCCACGGATTTGCTTGCAATTGCTTCATACCCAATGAGATTTTTTCATGTTTTTTATCAAATGAAATAATCTTAACGTTAACGGTATCACCAATTTTTACTAATTCACTTGGATGTGCAATGCGACCCCATGACATATCGGTAATATGTAAAAGACCATCAATGCCACCAATGTCAACGAACACACCATAGTTGGTTATATTTTTGACCACACCCTGCAATACTTGTCCTTCTTCAATAACTTCAAGTGCACGTTTTTTATCTTCAACGCGTTGTTCTTCAAGATATTTACGACGAGAAACAATAACATTGCCACGTTTTTTGTTTACTTTTAAAATCTTACATTCAATTTCTTGACCAACAAATTGATCGAAATTGCTGACTCGTTGTGTATCAACTTGTGAACCAGGCAAGAATGCTGGAATACCAATATCAACACTCAATCCACCCTTCACTTTGTGTGTTACCACGCCACGAACAGGTTCATCGGAAGCTGCAAGTTCAGAAATACGATCCCATGCTTTCAATGATTTTGCTTTTTGGTATGACAAAACAACTGAACCATTTTCATCTTCTAAACGATCAAGCAAAACTTCGATTTGATCATCAACTGCAAATTTTTTCAATTCAAAATCAGAAAATTCATAATTAGGAATCAATCCATCAGATTTATAATCAATAGTTACCAAAACGCCATTGCCATCTTTTTGAAGAATTTTTCCTAAGATAACATTACCATTTTGAAAGCGTGATCCTAATTCATTATAAAGATCTGCAACTTCTTGCTTTTGAGATGCTTCAAGATGAAATACTTCATCTAACAATGTTTCGGTTAACATTGCGTTACGAGCACGACTATGCATATTTTTCATCGACATTTCGATATCCTTTCCTTCATGCAAAACTGCATAATTTTAACATGAGGGTAAAAACCAATAAAATACTACGAAGCAAGGATACCAAAAAAATAAAATTTGTGCAAAAAAAATATATGGAAATAATTTCAATTAAGAATAAATAGTCTTAGACTTGCAAACAAGGGGCTCATCAAAATACGTGAACCCCTTGTCAATATGATTTATACGCGAGCCGCAGCTGCTTTTCCTTTTTCACGTGTTAACAATGCTTTAACTGCTGGAGTTTTTGCAAGTGCTAACGCTGCCTTACGTTTCGCAATACGATCAGTTGGAACTGTTTGACGAATTTCAGAAATTGCTTTTCCAATATTTCTTCGAGGAGCTTGAGGAAGTTGAACGCGAACACGACGCTCTTTAAGATGTTTAACTACTGCTTCAGGAGTTGATAACGGTTTTGATATTTTTGCACAGATGATTGAACCCATGCTAACTCCCCATGCTAAAACAAGCATTACTTTTTTCATACAAAATCCTCCTTTAAAAAACAGAATAAAACATGTTTACTATGGTATTTTTTCTTCAAAAGACTCGCTTAAATAGGCGAATCATGTCAAGACTCTTTTCATTTTTTTGCAATACTGCTAAGCCAACAGCAAAGAAATACTGCATCATTCCATACACTAAACGCTCAACACAAACCTGCGGCACCAACAGAATCCAAGCCATCGGCTGCATGGGGACCATCATAAGCCATAAACAAGATCCAACGGCATGAGCCACAAATGTCGCTTGAAAAGCTGTTTTTAATAATGAATCAGAGCAATAATGAAGACCGATTGGAATGAACCAAAATATAGAATACCATGCACCAATGCCGGTCGCTGGATGTAACAAAAAAAACAAAATTGCTCCAACTGGTAGACAAAAATTCATCAGACGCTCTCCCCAGATAGAGCCACGCAGATGCCAGACCAGAATCGATGCCTCCGTTGCAAGGCCCATTGTGACTGTTGCGCACGGTAATTTCAACCCCCAGCCAAATAACTTACTAATCGGTCCCAGCAATAAAACTAAACAACCGCCAATGCCACCCAACAATGATTGCAATAAAGGGGCTACCGTATTAATTCCTGAAAAAATAAAATGTGTCGATCCAGCGCCTACAAATAAATGTATACGATGCACAAGCATTAATCCCAAAACAGCACCAACTGCTTTTATCAATCCTCTTGCAAATATAAAACCTTTTTTCATAGACTGAGCTCCTCTTCTATACACAAACACGATAATACTTACCAAGTAAGAATACCGAAGCAAAAAACATCCTGCAACTAAAAAAGCTTAAAGAGTGATTATATGAAAATTTGTTCAATCGGCGGCATTACCCAAGATATTTTTTTATGGTACAAAGCAACAGAAAAAATGCGCGCATCAACACTATCATCAATAGAAAATCAGTGCCTTGCTATTCCCTTTGGAGAGAAAATTGACCTTGAAAATATTGCTTATTTTTTAGGCGGCGGCGCTGCCAACACCACGATTAATTTTTCTCAGCTTGATCACGAGGCAACATTGATTGCTTCATGTGGCAATGACCAAACAGGAACTTTTATTCTTCAAGAACTAAAAAAAAAAAATATCAACACCGAACATCTCATGATTAATGCAACTGCTCCCTCAGGTACTTCATACATTTTATACAATGAATGCCATGATCGGATCATCTTTGTTCATCGAGGAGCCAATCGTTGCATTGATCAAAAATTATTTCGACTGCAAATCATCGAAAACTACGATGGGATCTATTTAACCTCCATGCGTCAAAGTGAACAACTACTCACTGCAATCGTTAATCGTGCACACGCAAAAAAAATTCCAGTTGCCATCAATCCTGGCTCTACACAACTTTCAACAGGGTCTCAAGAACTTTGTGCCTCACTTCATGCCATCTCAATTCTCATTCTCAATCGATCAGAAGCAGCAACGCTCCTGAAAGCTATGCGAACGCATGGCAATAACTTTATTATCAATGATGCTGATACAAAAACCTGTTCAACTGAAACAATACTTTTTTCAAAACCACTTGATCCAGAAGATCCAGCAACAACAATAACTGACTTTTTTAAAACGATGCTTCCACTAGGTCCTGAAATAATAATCGTCACCGATGGCCCTTGTGGCGTCTATGTTGCTACTAAAAGGGATCTCTGGCATCATCAAGCCCTGCCTGTTTCTGTCCTCGACACCGTCGGCGCTGGCGATGCTTTTGGATCAACATTTGTAGCAATATATTGGCATAGCAAGAATATTCTTCACGCCCTCAAAGGCGGCATGTATCAAAGCAGCTCAGTCATCCAAAAAATGGGAGCTCATGCAGGACTTTTAAAAAAAGAAGATCTTCATAAAGCTATTGAAATGATGCCTGACGAATTCATCACGCATCAATCTTGGTCGCTGGATTAAAGGCCTGTTCGATCAAAACATAGGCAATTGCTTGTTCTTTTTCATGACTCAATGAAAGATGCACAACAAGCTGATGCCTATTAAAAAGCTCTTGTAAAAAAGAATTATCAAAACAAAAAAGCGGAATCCCCTGTTCATGTGATTGAACAAAAATAGAAGGTGCTAGTGACAAAAAAGAAAACTGTTTTTGATTATAATGCAATCGAACACAAGCGGCACTCAATGCTTTAAAAAAAGCCTCTTTCACCGAAAAACGTGATGCCAAAAAAGTCATTTTCTGTTCACTCTTTTTAAACTGTTCAATCTCATACTGATGAAAAATACGGCTTAATTTTTTATTAGAAAAATCAATCCATGCTTCAAATCGTTGTAAACTAACCAGATCAACACCAACTCCCAAAATCATGGTGAGCCCTTCTTACTGCTGCATCAAACGATCAAGCGATCGATACAAAATACTCTGTTGCACATGTTTTTTTTGAATAATTTCAGAGCCTTCAAGATCGGCAATCGTACGGCTTATTTTTAAAACTTTATGATAGCCACGCATGCTCATGTGTAATTTCTCAAACGCATTTTTAAGCAACTCAGCTGCTGCTGGCTCATGCACGCAGATCTCATCAAGCCGCTCAGAAGGCAGATGCGCATTCAAAGTATTTCCCTGACGTTTTTTCTGAATCTCAACGGCGCGATTAACGCGATCGCGCATCATTGATGAATTCATGCCATCATCGGCAGGCGACTTCATCTCATCATATTTTATTGAAGTCACATGAACGTGTACATCGATTCGATCAAGCAAGGGACCTGAAAGTTTACCAAAATAATGAGCGATCTGCTGCGGCGTACAACTACATCGATTTTGAGCATCGCCATAAAAACCACAGGGACATGGATTTAACGCTGCCAACAATAAAAACGAAGCGGGAAATTCAACTGACATATTTGCGCGTGCAATTAAAACTTTTTTACTTTCAAGCGGCTGCCGCAAAACTTCAAGCGTCGTTCGTTTAAATTCTGTCAACTCATCTAAAAAAAGAACGCCATGATTACTTAAACTAATCTCTCCCGGACGTGGATATCCCCCGCCACCAACAAGACCAGCTTGAGAAATTGTATGATGCGGACTGCGAAACGGCCGTTGCACAATCAACGGCGCATTTTCTAAAAGCCCTGCTATCGAATAAATTTTTGTTGTTTCAATCACTTGATCAAATGAAAGTGACGGCAGAATTGTTGCAAGTCGTCGCGCCAACATCGTTTTTCCTGCACCAGGAGGCCCAATAAAAAGAACATTATGTCCACCCGTTGCGGCAAGTTCAAGCGCTTTTTTTGCATACACCTGCCCCTTAACTTGACTAAAATCAAGCGCTTCAAGCGCACGCTGACGCCCTACTTCTTGAGCAAATGATGAAGGAGTCGGCTCAATGATAATTTCGCCCCGCAAATATCCAACCAATTCTGTTAATGACCTGACACCGATCACCTCAATCCCTTCAATTAAACAGGCCTCACGGACGTTCTCAAAAGGAACGATAATTCTTTTCTTTCCCATTAATTTTGCACCATGCGTAATCGCCAAAACACCCAAAACTGATCGGATGTCGCCATTCAATGAAAGTTCACCTAAAAATAATGTTTCATCCCAAAAGGTGAATGACCAGGGTAAAAGTCGTGCTGCAGCCATCATTGCAATTGCAATCGGCACATCAAACAGCACATCTTCTTTTTTAAGGTGTGCTGGAGCCAAGTTGACCGTAATTAATCGATCAGGAATCTTGATGCCACTATTTTTAAGCGCGGCTTTAATGCGATCTTTACTCTCTCTGATCGCTTTGTCTGGCAAGCCAACAATATAAAAATTCATAATTCCAAGCGAAAGATCAACTTCAACTTCAACCAGATGCGCTGCAATACCGATCGTTGTTGCAGAAAAAATTTTTGCATGCATGTTTATATCCTTGTACACTAAAAAACCCCAGGCAATAAAAAACATCATAATCCTACGCTTTTATCAACTTTTTTCAAATCAGCAAAAAATATGCTGATTTTTATCGTTTTTTATTGCCAAAAAATCATTTTAAGACTTTTTATGCCTTTTTTGCTGGCCTGGCTTTGTCATTTTGTTTTTTTTACAGTAGCATTAAAGTATAGACAAAATAGAATTAAAAGCGGGCTTACAAGCCTTATTTTATAATGATCGATATTTATTAAAAGGAGTGATACTTATGATATTCAAACAAAAAACAAAATTAAGTGCTTTAGCACTGACGTGTATGATGCTCTGTTCAAGCAATGTGTGGAGTGCACAAGAATCTGAAGCAAGAAGTAATATGCCAGATAAGGATTCATATGAGACAAAAACAAACAAAGATTTTGTATCTTATTTATGGAGGGAGCTTATCAAGAGTGATCAGACAGCTTTAATTCATAACATTAACAATGCGACTGATCCACTAGCTTGGAATGGAAAAATTAAAGCATCTATTCTTCAAGACAGAGAAAAATCACAATTCTTCGATCAAGCAATTAAAACATTTACAGCTGAAGATTTTCAAAAAGAAGAAAACAAATTGACAGTAGAAGAATGTCTAACACACTTACAATCTTCAGCTGCAACACTATACTCTGCTGTCAGGGACTATTATATGAATGTTAATCCAGACACATATCAGCATGAAAATTCTAATTGGAAGCCATGGGAACAAAAATATACTATACGCAATAATCAAAACGAAGTAGAATCTAAACAAGCCATAAAAAATGGATCTGAGCGAATAAAGGAAGCTATTAACCTAGATATGCAAAGTCGTCAAATATGGGAAAATACTAAAGGTTATGTATGGCCAACTTCAATAGGTGTTGCTCTTGGAGCAGGATTTATTTTCTTTGCAAAAAATATATTTGAATATTGGAAAGAAAAAGCAATAATTCCTCCTTTTGTTGACGACACCAATGACGTCGGAACTTTTTCAGGTATTACCAGCTGGTTTACCGGCGATGCATCAGGAACCTATGTCCCAAATCGTGATAAATTATTTTTTAATAAAGAACAAGATTCAATTATTAACGCAGTCACCTTAGATCACTTAAAAGCAATGGAATATAATTTGCCTTCACCACACTATTTATTCTATGGTCCTGCAGGAACAGGTAAAACCACCCTTGCTCGACAATTGGCTTATAACACTGATTCTTATTATTATTTGATTAAAGCGAGTGCGTTTTTGGACAAAGAAGGACCGCGTCAATTTAGACAATTGATGCGTCGTGTTCGTTCTGTCGGCAATCGACCCATCATCGTTGTTGACGAAGCAGATAGTTTAATTGGCTACAGTTCAGAATTAAAAGGTCGTGCTCTCACGATTTTTAATGACTTGTTGACCGAACTTGGTGATACCAATAACCGTGTTTGTACGTTTATTTTCACCACCAACTTGCCTGATCGTATCGATCCTCGCATGATGGACCGACTTGAAAAAGTACAATTCATTAATCCTGATATTCCAACACGAACAAAAATTATTAGTAATAAATTTAAATATTACTTCCAAAAAGATCTTGGTGAACTTGATCCAATCGAATACGACCAATTAACTCCAGATGTTATCAATCTTGCTGCGCAAGCAACAAAAGATTGGTCATGTCGTGCGTACAGTAAATTTACTGAATCACTCCGTCGTATATTGATCAATAAAGATAACTTTACTTGTACACCAAAAGATTTATTTGATCACATTGCATTTTTCAATGAACGAAATAAAGCTGATGAAGCTGCAAAAATTGCATTGAGACAACAGTACGGACAAAAAAAATAATTACTTAAAATATAGAGATTTAAAAAAAGGGCGTAGCCGATCTGGTTATGCCCTTTTTTCATGAAACTCTTTGACTATTTTTTTAATGCTTCAATTTTAAAATCACCAATATTTTTTTCTTGTGTATCAAATGAAATGCCGATCAAAGTAATCGGTCGTGAGTCTTGTTGATATTGTTCAAAGTATTTTTTTGTTTTGATCTGTTCAAGTGCTTTTGAAGCGTCAGCATTCAGTTTAAATTCGATGATGTAGATGAACTTTTCTGTTTTAATAAGTGCATCAATGCGGCCGATATTTGTTGCGACCTCGACATCGATTTTAATGCCGAGCAAAGTCAAAATAATATAAAAAATGGTTTGGTAATATTTTTCATATTCCATTTGAATCGTGTACGGAATAGCAGCGTAAAATGACTTTAAAGTATCGATAAACAGAGATACATCATTATTGTTGAGCGATGTGCGCAGTTTAAATGAATGAGAATTAATTTTCCCCTCTTGCACGTGAGAAAGCCAGACAAGTATTCGTTCTAAAAATGCTTCTTTGACTTCAATATTAGGATAATTGAGAATAAAATTTTTTGTATCTGTATCATAATTCTTAATGGTCAAATATCCTGTTTGATATAATAAAGTATTAAGAGGCAGCGTCTCTGGTTCAAATGATCCAAGCTCACTTTCAGATATTTCCAGTTCATCAAATGATTCAACAGGATAATTATTTCTTTTAAATAAATTGATCAAAAAAGTCGGTGTCCCCGATTCAAACCAATAATATTCAAAGGTCGGATTATGTAAGTTGTGCATCATTGAATAAGGATTATAAACACGAGGAAGATCAATTTGTGGTCTACCTACTGCTGCATTTTTCCAAAATCGATACCCATTATAATATAACTTTGTCTGCTCTTTAAACTCGTCTAGACTTTTGCCACTATCTTGCGCTGCAACACTCATATGCTCTGCTAACGTCGTATTGAGTTCTTCATCAGTGTAACCAACTAAATGGGCAAATGTAGGATCCATGGAAATATCTTGAATTTGATTAAAACCAGAAAATAAATTGGTCTTTGAAAAGCGACTGATGCCGGTCACAAACAGAAATTGTATTGATTCAGAACGTGCTTTGATACAGGTGTAAAAATTTTGAACAATTGATTGCATCTGCTTTAATGAATCAGGATTTTTCAGATGATGCAAAATCGGTCGATCGTATTCATCGATGATCAGTGCTATTTTTTTATTATCATATTTTTTTGTTAAGGCAAGCATAACATCTTTAAGCATCGTTCCAGGATTGGTCATTTCAGGTTCAATTAAAGATTCAAGAGTTGCAATTCGTTTGATTTCAAGCATTAAACTTTGATTAAATAGTTCAGGTGTTTGAATATTTATTTCGCCAAAATCAATATGAATAACCGGGTGCACAGGAAAAGCATAATCGGTGTTTTTAGTTATCCAAAGATCTTCAAAGAGTTCTTTTTTTCCTTGAAATAATGCTTTGAGCGTTGAACATAAAATTGACTTTCCAAAACGACGCGGACGAGCAAAGAAATAACAATAGCCCTGAATCATTCGATAAATATGTTCAGTTTTATCAACATAAACACAATTATCTTCTCTTAATTGCACAAAAGACTGGAGCCCCAATGGTAATTTTTTCATACAATATCTTTCACATAAAAACAATTATCAAAAATCTTAATATCACTTAGTCTATCATGCAAAAAAAAGCATGACTAGACTTTCATTTTTCATTAACTAACAGAATATTAACAACCTCAAGTTCCCCAAAAAAAGATTATCTTTGACCTTTTTTGATTTTTATGCAAAAATATTGGTATAAAAAAAGGGGAACAATACATGATGTCGACACAAAAACCTCGCATCGCCATTTTGACCATTCATCCTCTCAATTACGGAGGAGTCTTAACAGTTCTTAAAATCGTTCACCATTTCTGTACTCGTTTTTTTGAGCCGACACTTTTTTTTCCTTCCTTTGATGTGGATCTTTGCCGTTCATTAAAACATCCCTTCAAGAGACCATCAATAAAAAAAACTGAGTACTTTGGAATGCAATCGATTGAAATGGGAACCGCATGGTCAATCTGGGAGCCGGGGCATTATCAATACACCATCAATCTGTGGCAAGAAGCACTCAAAGATTTTGATTACTTTTTTGTCGTGAGTGGAACCGTTATTGCAGCGCACCCACTTGCACTACTCAAAAAAAAATATGTTTTGTGGGCAGCAACATCATACGATGAAGATCGAGCGATTAGAAAAAACAGTTTTTCATTGCCTCATAAACTTATCGACAGACTCGCGCACTCAAAAATGCTTGCTATCGAAAAACAGATCCTCAAGACAGCGAACGCAATCGGTGCCATGAGCGCCTACACACAACGTACTTTTGAAGAAATTCGCGTCACGCACATTCCAAAAATACGCTATATTGGAGTCCCGGTAAAACCAATTGAATCATTGCCACACAAAGCACCAAATCCAGAAAAAATTATTATTGCAGTTGGCCGCTTTGATGATCCTCGTAAAAATGCTGAACTTCTTTTTTCTGCCTTTGCAATAATATATGCACATGATCGAAATACACGCCTTGTAATCATTGGCAATCAACCTGAAAAATATTTGATCGAAAAATATAAAGATTCTCCTTCTTTTGATGCTATCACCATGACGGGACATATTTCTGACAAAGAACTCAATGCATGGTACTTACAAGCTGATCTTCTTTTAATCACGTCACATCAAGAAGGACTGGGTATTATTGGACTTGAAGCAATGGCTCATGGAATTCCTGTGGTCAGTACCGATTGTGGCGGCCCTCGAGATTTTGTATATTCAAATAAAAATGGCTTTCTCGTCCCTCTTCATGATCCAAAAAGCATGGCACACGCCGCACTGAAAATTCTTACCGATGATACGCTTGCTCAAACAATGCGTAAAAATGCCTATGAATATGTACAAAATAATGCCTCTTACAAAAAAACAGAACAGCTTTTTCAACGCATGTTATCTGATGTGTATCCTGAACTTGCAAACCTTTTTATTCAAGAGATTTTACCATGAATATATTAATTATTGGTCATGCATACATCGCGCCTATCAATCAAGAAAAATGGAAAACTTTTGCACGACTTAATCCTGATGATCAAATTACCGTTGTTTTTCCTCAACGATGGCATGATAATCTTTTTTCCCTTGAAAATGATCGAACAAACAATGCAAGCAATTGTACTTTTATAGGACTTCCTGCTACGCACACCACGCAAGAAATTAAATATCGCTATAAAACAAAAGATTTAATCAACATTTTGCGCATAACAAAACCAAATGTTTTGTATGTTGAACAAGGTGATTATGCACTGAGCTACTTTCATATCATCATGCTCAGTATTTTTTTTGCTCCCCGCGCCAAACGACTTTTTTTTACCTGGGTCAACTGGAAACCAGATGTTTCACTCAAGCATCGACTTTTTTTTGGCACGATTGGCAAAATCAATCGTTTTTTCTCGCACGGCGCGATTGTAGGCAATTATGATGCACAAGTAATCCTTGAAGAAAAACGCTTCAAAAAACCAATCCTCGTTCTTCCTCAACTAGGAATTGATGTGCACATGCCCCACGAATCAGCTCCCCATACTAAATACTCTATCGGATTTGTTGGCCGTCTTGTTGATGAAAAAGGAATCTTTGATCTGCTCCATGCTTTTTATTCAATCTATAAAAAACATGCTGACTGGAAACTTGTTTTTGTAGGAACGGGTCCTGCAAAAGATGATTTAATCAAAACTATTGATGAACTTTCATTACAAAAAGTAGTTGAAATCAAAGAACCAGTCCCTCATGAAGAAATTTTTTCTCTCCTTAAAACCATTGATATTTTAGTACTCCCTTCATATGATATTCCAACATGGCGCGAACAATTTGGTCATATTATCATTGAAGCAATGGCACTTAAAATTCCTATTATTGGAAGCACAGGCGGAGAGATTCCTAATGTTATCGGCAATGCAGGTTGCATCTTTACCCAAAGAAATATTTCTGATTTATCAATGAAAATGCATCTGCTTATGAAAGACCCTGAACTACGAAAAAGCATGGGAGAAAAAGGATTTGAACGCGTTAAACAAGAATATTCACATGAAGTGATTGCTCATAAAAGTAAAAAATTTTTAACACAACTTCTGTCACAATAAAAATTCAGAATCAAAAAAGGAAATGGATATGAAGATTATTGTTGTAGGCGCTGGCTATGTTGGATTAGTAACCGGTGCATGCTTTGCAAAAAAAGGTAACCACGTAACCATTGTTGAACAAAATGAAGACAAAATACGTGCACTTGAAATGGGTAAGATTCCTTTTTATGAACCCGGCCTTGATCAATATGTTACAGAAGGCATCAAACATAATCTTTTACAATTTTCAAATGATCTCGCAGAAACATTAAAAACACAAAAATATGATATTATTTTTTTATGCGTTGGAACACCGTCACTGGCAAACGGTGACCCTGACATGAGCGCAGTCTGGAAAGTTATTCATTGCATCGGCCAAAATCTTATGCATAATTGCATCATCGTTAATAAATCAACGGTGCCTGTTGGAACAGCACGCAAAGCGACTACATTACTTAATGAAATTTTAGCAACACGCACTATTGCAGTCACTGCAACAATTGCCTCAAATCCAGAATTTTTACGCGAAGGAAGTGCACTTCTTGATTTTATGCAAGCAGATCGTGTGGTCTGTGGCGTTGAATCAGACGAAGCAAAAGAAATTTTATATGCACTCTATAAACCATTCGTTGAAAAACCAGCCGACATCATCGACATGAATTTCGAATCGGCTGAACTTACTAAATATGCTGCCAATGGCATGCTCGCAACACGGATCAGTTTTATCAATGAGCTTGCACGACTTGCAGATGCAGTCAAAGCAGATATTGTTGATATCAAAAAAGGCATGGGATCTGACAAACGAATTGGATCTGCTTTTTTAAATCCTGGCGTTGGTTATGGCGGCAGCTGCTTCCCCAAAGATATTGATGCACTCATCAGCACGGGAACACAATACAAAGAAGAAATGACTTTAATGCGCCAAGTAAAAAAAGTAAACGACACACAAAAACAATGGTTCATTGACTCAATTTTTAATTTTTATGGGCATGACATTTTAAACAAAACAATCGGCATTTGGGGACTTTCATTTAAACCAGAAACTGATGATATTCGTTCAGCTCCTTCACTTGATTTAATTAATGCATTAATCGAAGATGATATAAAAATTATTGCCTATGATCCTGCTGCCATGATGCATGTTAAAGAATTATATAAAGATAAAGTTCGCTTTGTAAAACATAAACAAGATCTTTTGGCACAGGTTGACGCACTCGTCATCATGACCGAATGGCAAGAATTTATTGATACCAATCTTGAAGATTTTACCCATATCAAAGATCGCGTTATTTTTGATGGCAGAAACTGCTTTGATCCGATTGAACTTCACATGCATAATCTTACGTATTTTTGCGTTGGTAGAAATGTATACTCACCTGAATGGCATGAAAAATCGATAGAAAAACGAGCTGAATATCTCGAACAAATATAACAATAACGAAAGCAAAATATGTGTGGTGTCGCCGGACTTATTACGTGGAATCAAGCTTCTGTCTCTTTTTCTCCTCAAAAAGCATGTCAGGCCATGACCAATGCGCTTGCGCACCGTGGCAATGATGGAGAACACTTTTTTATTTCTGCTTCAGATCGCTGTTTTTTAGGCCATCGCCGCCTTTCAATCATTGATACCACATCAGCAGGACAACAACCAATGCAGAGTAACGATGGACGATTTACCCTTGTTTATAATGGTGAAATATATAATTTTAAAAAATTGAAAAGTCAACTCCAACAAGAAGGTGCTTCATTCACTTCAGAAAGTGATACTGAAGTCCTTTTACAAGGATATATTCTCTGGGGAACTGATATTTTCAAACAACTACGCGGCATGTTTGCAGGTGGCATCTGGGATGAACAGAAACAAGAATTAATTATTTTCAGAGATCAAATCGGCATCAAGCCATTGTATTGGTGGCAAGATCAAGATCATTTTTCCTTTGCATCAGAATTAACAGCACTCCGCAAACATCCACTGATTCCATCAATCATCAATCAAGCAGGAGTTGCTGAATATTTTTCATCAGGCAGTATTCATGCACCACGGACTATTTTTAATGATATTCATGCACTTGAACCAGGACACTTTTTACAAATATCACAACAAAACATCAAACAAACAAAATACTGGAGTCTTACCAATATTCAAAGCAGAGAACATCATGGAGAAAACATCCCAGAGAAGATTCTCGATCTTTTACGCGATGCTGTTGCTCATCACATAATCTCTGATATTCCCGTTGGTGCATTTCTCAGCGGTGGCGTTGATTCAAGCTGCATTGTTGCACTCATGAAAGAACAGATAACTGAAACAATCAACACATTTAGCATCGGCTTTGACCATGCAGGCAAACAGATTGATGAATCAATGTATGCAAACAATATTGCAAAATATTTAGGAACTGAACATCAAAATATTATTTGCACCAGCAAAACATTTATTGATAATTTTGACCATTTTATTGCACATCTTGATCAACCAAGTACCGATGGCTTTAATTCATTTTTAGTCTCTCAAGCAACAGCTCAAAAAGTTCATGTTGCACTCTCAGGGCTTGGTGGTGATGAATTATTTTTGGGTTATCGATATCATCAAGAACTTGCACGCATAATGCCGCTGACCAATAGTTTTTTTTATCCTGCACTTTCACACCTTTCAGCACTTGCTAACAAATTTTCTATCATCAAAAAAATGCTCTATCATTCATCCTTCAGAGGGTTTGAACGATTATATGAAAGTCAAAAATATGATGGCTATCTTGCAGCACGAACGATCACTGATTATCCCTTCATGCAAAATCAACAGAGATATCAGGCAGATGCACTTGCACAATTACATGCTATTTTTGATCAAGAAAAAGATCTACTCAATGCTTACAGCAAAGCAGAACTCGCATGGTACACACCAGGCACACTGCTTCGTGATGCAGATGTTACCGGCATGGCCTTCACGCTTGAAGTTCGTTTTCCTTTTTTAGATATTCCTCTCATTGAATATATGCTCAAACTCCCCAGCTCATATAAAATATCTACTAATAATCTCACTCCAAAACCATTATTACGTTCCATTTTATCAACATTAATGCCGCTTAATTTGCTCGTTCCTACTAAAAGCGGCTTTGAAATGCCTTTGGGATCGTGGATTTTAGAACATCCAGTTTTATTGGAACCAATCAAAAATGACCAATTTATTCCTCGAGAACTACTCAAAAAACAGTTAGCTCTTTTAAAAAAGAAACCAACAGAATATCTACCAATCTGGCAATCAATACTTTTTACACACTGGCTTACACATCATCACCTTTCCTATGCATAAAGGGGATTTTATGAAAAAGAAAATTTTATATTTACATCATGGGAAAGGACTTGGTGGAGCACCACTCAGCCTTTTATATCTTATTCAAAAACTTGATCTTGAAAAATATGAACCGATTGTTCTTTTTTTACATGCATCAGAAGCAATGACACTATACGAAGAAAATGATATTACCATTGTTGGTCCCGTCAATCGATATGACTTTCCTCACACCAAAATTTGGTGGCATAGATGGTTTCATATGCATCGCTTTATGAAAATTATTTTTGACACTTTGGTCACTATTTTTTTTGATGGACCACGCTGGATTAAAAGTATTAAACCGGATCTTTTACATCTCAATACCAGCTCGCTCATCGCCTGGGCACTTGTTGCTCATCGTTATAACATTCCTGTAGTTTGGCACATCAGGGAACCACTTGCTCAAGGATATTTTGGCATACGAAAAAGACTTATCAGCTGGATTATAAAAAAATATGCTACACACATTATTCCTATTTCAAAACATGATGGACTCCCGTGGATTAAAGAATCAAAAACAACCGTGCTCCATAATCCTGTCGACACAAAACTTTTTTATCCTGCTTTTACAGATGCTGGCATGCGCGCACACCTCAAAATTCCTCCCATAAGTCCAGTTATTCTTTTTTTAGGCGGGATCTCAAAAGAAAAAGGAACTGACACTATTTTACAAGCATTTGAAAAATTATTAAAACGACAACCAAATAGTTATTTAATAATTGCAGGAGCTCATCCCTACGAACATGACACACGCTTTGCTTTACATTATATTCTTTCTCCTTCAGCGCGGTATCTTGAACAGGTGCGCACGATCAGTAAACGACTCGGAAATCATGTCATTTTTACCGGTCCTTCCCGAAAAATACCCTCTCTCATTGCACTCAGCACCGTCGTTGTCTTTCCTGCATCTGTTGGACATTTTGCCCGCCCCATCATTGAAGCTGCTTGCATGGCAAAACCGGTCATTGCATCAGCATTAGCTCCACTGCAAGAATTAGTGGTTAACAAAACAACAGGATATCTTTTACCACCACATGATATTGATGCCTGGACTGATCATTTAGAAAAAATAATTATTCATCCTTCGCTCGCAAAAAAATTAGGAAATCATGCATATCACCTCAGCACGCGCTATCACAGTGATATTTATGCAAAAAAAATATCTACCATTTATAAAACTATTTTGAAAGGAACTCATGAATAATCAAGAACAACTGAAAAAAGAAGTTTTTAAATATTGGGATGCTGCAAGTTGCGGAACTGAAGTCACTGCAAAAAAAAAATTTTCCCGCTCTTACTTTGAAGAAATCGAAGAAATTCGATATCAACTTGAACCAGAAATTCATGCTTTTGCACAATTTACCCGCTTTCATAATAAAAAAATTCTTGAAGTTGGCGTTGGTGCGGGAACCGATTTTTTACAATGGATTCGTGCAGGTGCGATAGCGTACGGTATTGATTTAACCGATGAAGCAATTGAACATGTTCGTCATCGACTCAGCCTCTATCAACTGACGGCTCAAGAAATCAAACGCGCAGATGCTGAAAAATTACCCTACGAAAATGATTTTTTTGATCTTGCCTATTCATGGGGTGTTATTCATCATTCACCTAACACCGAGCTCTGTCTCAAAGAATTAATTCGCGTCACCAAACCAGGTGGAACTATCAAAGTGATGATCTACAACAGACATTCATTATTTGCATTCTATCGCTATCTTCTTGAAGGACTTTTTAAGGGAAAACCTTTTCAATCATTTAAAAAAATTTTATACAATAATCAAGAAAGCCCGGGAACCAAAGCATATACTTTTAAAGAAGTAAAAAAAATCTGCTCCTCTCTCCCCGTTAACATCAAAAAAATGATCGCACCACCAACCAATCACGATCTTTTATACTATAAAGCAAAACCGTTTCAATGGATTGCACGCTGCACAGCGTTTTTAAAAGGATGGACAACTTCAGGCTGGTTTTTAATGATTGAATTACAAAAGAAGCATAGCTAAAATGGGTGCTAACATATAAAAACTCAAATACCACAGATATCCTTTTTGTCCTGCCAAAAAAATAAGATAAAAAATAATATACGCTATTAGTCCTGCAATAAAACATGAACCTAAAAATAAAGGATTCATCAATAATGCATATGATTCTACTGGAAGCTCTAAAAGTGCTTTTAAACTAGACGCCGACAAAAGCGGTAAATACACAACGAATGAAAAATAGAGAGCACGACGAAATGAAAAGCCCAACAGAAACATTCCCGTTGCCAATGTACTTCCAAAGCGTGAATATGAAAATAATTTTGCTCCACCTTGTACAACGCCCATAATTATTGCATCATACATCAAGCACCATGATTTTTTTTGATCTTTTGCATAACGAAGCAAAAAAAGTGCACTTCCGGTCAATGCAAAACCAATGATTTGTTGTTGATTACAGATGCCACATACAAAAATATATTTACAAAAAAAATAAGGAATAGCTGTCACTATATCGGCACAAAGCACAAAGCAAAGCAATTGCCCCATCATTATTAACCATTTTTTTTGTACAAAACGAAGTTTATTTTTTTGCATATACATTTTTGCAATTGAAAAAAAATTATAGAGAGTATTACTAATATCTGCTCTAAAAAATAAAAGAATAATAAAAATTGTTGGAATATTTAAAATTCCTTCAAACCATTCAGGCATCATCCACCCAATTGGCAGCCATTCAGCTTCAATTGCATATTTTTTAACTAAAAAAAGATGTCCTGTTGAACTAATCGGAATCATCTCAACAATAATTTGAATAACCGCCAACAAGGTCATTATTGCATACATTATATTTCCTCAATATTACAAAGTAGATTGTACAAATGGTGTAGTCACTATAGCAGCTTTTGATCGTGCATAAAACTCTTTTTTCAGTTGTACTAATCGATCAATTGATGCTTGTGAATGACGCACTTCACCCGCTTGAGCAGGCATATTCAGAATCTTTGTTACTTTTTTATCTGTTTTATCTTCAAGCATTTTTACCAGATCATGTAATGTAATTGATTTTCCTGTTGCAACATTGCAGACAAAAAAACTTTGCTCTGCCAACGCTGCTGCAATAAGATTTGCTTCCACGATTTCATGTACCGAAATAAAATCACGCGTTTGATAACCATCACCAAAAAATGTAATCGGGTTCTCTTGATGCAATGCACGTATAAAACGAGGAACAACTGAAGCATAGGCCCCATCAGGATTTTGACGTTCACCATAGACATTAAAATAGCGTAACACCGTGGCCGCTTGTATCTTTTTTTTCGCTACAGCATCTTGTATTAATTGTTCTGCCAATAACTTTGACTCTGCGTAAGGAGAAAGAGGCATCAACAACATCTCTTCTTTACAAAGCCCTTCATGATTGCCATACAATGCTGCGGTGGATGAAAAAACTAAAATAGGTTTTTTATTTGAAGAAACTGCATCAATAATATTTTTAGTTCCCTGATAATTAATTGCATGACAAAGCGCTGGGTTTTCTATCGATTGCTGTACTGAAACAAAAGCGGCAGCATGAAAAATATAGGTATAATCATGCAATGCAAAAAGTGCTTTCACCTGATCAGTATTCTGAATATCAGCTTCAACAAGCTCTATTTTTTTATCAACTAAAGAAAGATTTTCATAAAACCCGGTTGAAAAATTATCAACAACGGTAACTAATGCTTCAGCAGCAACGAGCGCTTCCACCAGATGCGAACCGATAAAACCAGCGCCACCCGTTACCAAAACATGACGCCCCTGATAATACTGTTTAAAAATATCCATTTCTCTTTTCTCCCTTTTGTATCTTACAATTGCACACCCTCTTTTGTCGCATTGGTAATATATTTTGATTGATACAATGCAATATCAGCTTCGATTGCATCAACCACAGCACGACCATCTAACACAGCCTCCTGCATACTTGAATATTTCCATGCACCAAAACGACCAATCGAATGAATATTCCACGCTCTTAATTGTGCAAAGAGTGATGCAAGATTTTTTTCGCGCCATGCATCATAAATAACGTACGCATGATCGAGAACAAGATTTTTTTGCATAATAATTGATTGTGAAGGAATATCAAAAACTTTACACGTCTGAGCAATCGCTTCATCACGCAACCTTTTTTTCCCATCTTCAGTAATCCGTCCTGGTAAAAATGAACATTCACCATACAATGAGCTACTCCCTTCAGGAGCTAAAGAACGAGAAACATTGCTCCAAAATCCAACACGATACGCATGATACTCTCGTTCAGGAAAATAGATCCAATGCTGATTACATGGAATATGGTAATCAACACCAATATTATAATTGATAACCGTGTTGCACAATAATTTACGACTCGCAAGACTTATTTTATCAACTGCATGTCCTTTTAATTTTTTTAACAGAATATTAAGCGGCATGGTAGAAATAAAATAATCATATGATTTGACTGTGCCATTCGCAAAAAAAACCTTTTTAAGATCAACATTAACTTCAACAACTTCATGCTCATAGGCAATTGGTGAAAACAGATGTTTCACTAATGAAGAAATTAATCCTGAAATGCCTCCCCGCTTAGGATAAAAAAATTTACTATTGTATCCCGCTGTTGTTTTTTTATTTGTTAAGGCACCTTGCAGCAGATCATCAAGCTGAATTTTAGGAACAAATCGGCCCGTCCACGACGGATGCACTTTTTTTACATCATACGCCAATAATTTTCCATTAAATGGAAAAAAGAAATGCTCACCGAATCCTTTACCAAAATGTTTTAAAACCCATTGATAAAAAGTTACTGGATTTTTATATCGACCAGACCGCTTCATAAACCCTTCAATACAATCAATAATAACCGACAATGGTTGTCCGTATAAATGCATTTGATAGGGATATTCAACCAATACCTGATTATTATAAACAGCTGCCTTTCTTTCAATCGTTTGCAATTGCGAAAAACCAAAAACTGTTTCTAAAAAATATCTAAAATACTCATCATTAATATGTAAATAATGTCCCGTATGATCAAATGTAAAACCAGAAACTGTTTCTGATCGAAGAAGGCCACCAGGCACTGATAATTTTTCAACAATTGAAACATCAAATGATGCTTTTTTTTCTAAATGATACGCAGCAGAAAGACCAGTAAGTCCTGATCCTGCGATTAAAACTTTTACCATAGATTCTCCTTTTTTTCATATGGTTTTGTTCCATCCCACGATATTATAGCATAACGAAGTTTTAATAAATGATCTCTTTTTTTAATGTTTTAAAAAACATTTTTAAATTATTTACAAATGATATAATGTTTTATAAAGTTCTCAGAAAAAATGAGCTCTATTTTTTATCAATATTTAATTAAGGAAACAACATGAAAAAAATATTATTAGCTCTTCTTATGTCAATCACCTTGCAATCATCTATAAAAGCTGCTTCTGAAACATTTAAAATAATTAATACTCTAAAAGAACTTAATACTATAGAATTTAAACACCAATCAATTCTATGCCTTGAAAATGAATTATTTACAAGATTATGTATAAAATCTTTTCATGCTTATGGAAGCACTTTAATCAGTGGTCGACTTAAATATCTTCTTAAAACACTTAAACTACGGTGTAGTATCATATTTTTATTACGAACACCTATAGAACCACAATTTACTATAACCGATGAAACTATTAAATACTTAAATAAAGAATATCCTGACATTCATACTATTGTTTTAATTGATTCAAAAGATAAAAAATTCATAGAAGCGCTTAAGCGCAGAAATATAATTTCTTTTGAAAATGGAGCACTTCGTGTAAGCTACATTGCGGATAATCTTAGCCCCTTTGATATGAAAGAACAAAAAGAACTCAATCAACTCTATATTAAAAAACCACAAAATAAAAAATATAATCCAGATGATTATGACTTTTTACATCTTCAATAACCTTATTTTATTGTTTTTTTACTTCTTCTTTCATAAAAAGGCCCGCCTATCAGCTAAAATATTGCAAATAGAAAGAAAGTTGTGTTAATGTCAATATATAAGTAATTTTTTAAAAAAAGAAAATTTTTAATATTTGTATAATAAGGAGAAATAATGGACAACAAAATGGAAGATATTGTTTCAACAGCTCGACAATGGGCTCAAAACAATAAAAATCTTGTTCGCGGATATGGATTTTTAATTCTCGGTCTCATTTTATTATATCTCACTTTTAAAATTATCTTGAATATGCTTCTTTTTGGAGCTGGAATCTTACTCCTTCAAGATGCCTGCCAACAACTACAATTTACCAGTGTTTCAAACTTTTTTGAAAAAATATTTAGTTTCTTACGCTGCAACTGCAACACAAAATAAGACTACAATTATTAAAATTAAAATGGGGCGCTTAGCACTAGCACCCCATTTTTTATTATTTTTCTAATGATAACTAACTTAATGTTATTTTATCAGCCATTTCAACACGAAGTGGATAAACACAACTGACCCGAATACTCTTTTCTTTAAAGGTATTCATAATCGCAATTCTAATATCAGAAGCGACATCCCACATTTCACGAACGCGCCGCGAACTGATAAACCCACGAATCAAAAACAATTCACCAACATCAGTAATTTCTTCCAAGCGAATAATGGGTGATGGAACGCGCAAAATCATTGGATGTCCAATTACAATATCAAATAATAATGATTTAACAATCGCAACATCGGTATCATGTCGTAAAACAAGACGAATTTCAAGTGCAATTGAGTGACGACTATAATTGATTACTGAAGTAGAAATGATAGTTCGATTTGGAATAATCACCATCAGATTACGGGCGGTTCGAATAGTCGTTGAACGAACTGCAATTTTTTGGACAGTTCCCAATGTTCCATTAACTTCAATAAAATTTCCAATTTCAATTTGACGCTCAAGGAGAACTAAAAATCCTGCAAAAAAATCGGCAATCTGATCTTTAATACCCAAACCAATACCGATAATTAATAAATAACTCACCGGTAAAATCAATTGCGCAAGTCCAATCGTTGCAAGTCCAAAAAGCACTGAAATTACAAGAATACAATAATGTAAAATACGTGAAATAGTATTTTGAGCTCCCGGCTCAGTTTTAAAAATATCAAATAATCGATTTAATAAAAAATGCGTACTCACCGATGAAAGTAAAAAACCACCAATCACAAAAAGAACAAAACTAAACACCTGAATAATACCAAGTCGATTATTACCACCCAATTTAATTGCCCAGTCATCTGAAAGTAACCGCCACATGGTTTCTAGTGAATATGAAAATCCCCATAAATAAGTCAGCGCTACCAGGGCTCCCAAGATTAATAAAAAAAGTGAAAAAAGAACAAAAAAACCATAATACATTTTGGCATGTTCAAAACGATCAACAATATCTTCGCCCTCTTCTTTAAAGAAAAAATGAACCGAATATTGCCGAATATAATGATAAAGCATTACCAATGCTACACAAATCATCGTTGTAATCGGTACAGCAAACGCTAAAAACCATGCAAGATGTGAATATCCAATGTATGGATTTGCCAAAATAAAAAGGCCCATAAAAAATAAAAATACCGGATAATAATATCCTTGTACTCCACGCTGCACTAAAAGCCAAAAATCATTATGTGATGGAATTAATTTTAAAACATCTTCTTTAGTGAAAAAAAGCAGCAAAACAATTAATAAAATCAACGAATATGCCGCCATGACTACTTCTGGCAACTCAGAATTCTTAACACCGTATAAAACAAATGCTGTCCGAAGTGGTAATAAAATAGAACTTGCATACAAAACAGAAGCGGTCAATGTAATAAATTTATGCTGTGATTGTTCATTGAAAAAAAAGAAACTTAACGTCTGATTTAAAATTTTTAAACTTGCAAGCAACTTTGTTGATAAATAGATAAAAACAAAAATACTAAGTAAAAAAAAGAGCGCTGCCCAAAATGCTGTATGAATCGGGCCCAAAAAAGGCTCTAATGAAAAAGGAATCCGAAACCAAATATACAGAAATATCCAACTAAAAAGTAACAATGCATGTTCTTTAATAAATTCAATTCCACGCATAAAAATATTTAAATACAAAAAACCAAGCCGACCATGGGTAGTTTCCGTCACTGATAATAATTTTCGATAAATAAGCTGTAACCCAAGTCGATAGCATGCATAGAAGAGTAAAAAAATTAAAAAAAATAGAATAATAATCAGATGCCCAGGCCACGTAATAGCAACTGTTTTATGCACAAGAGCAAAAGGATTACAATGTTGAGGAATAGCCCAAAATAATTTTTTGAAAAAAAACTCACCCTCTTTGAGTGATTTTTTAAAGCCATCAAGCGAAATAGATCGACTTGAACGATACCAAATATTAAACTCCAAACGATGTTGCTCAAGCTCTTTAACAAAAGAATCATATTGCAAAATAAGCGCTTCTTGTCGTGGAATAAGAGGAGCTAAAATAGTCAAATAAGCTTGAACTAATAAGAGCTGCTCACGCAATGCTGCTTGCGCTTCTGAAAGATAACTTAAAATTTCATTACAATATTTTTGATGACCACGAAAATGAACATCACGCAGCTCCATCACTTCATCACCTTTTTTTGAAAATCCATCAATCAATGACGTGGTGTGAGCAATAGAATTAAGGGCCTCTTCACGCTTATTACGAGCAACTCGTAATTCATGCTCAAGGCCTGAACGACGCCCCTTGAAATCATTAATCCATTCATTAATAGTTTCAATATGAGTGACATGAGACAATTTGAATCGAGATTGTACATGCTTAAAAGCGAAATATTTTTGCTCAATTTGCATATAATACATATCATTATGTGCCTCAAGCACAAGCAGTTGCATATCAATTTTTTTGAGTAATGCTTGTAACCGCGCAATCTGAGAATCTAATTGCAATGCTTGAATATTTTTTGTATCGCCTGCATCTTTATATTTTTTATATTGATCATTCAAAAGATTTAATTCTTGTATTTTTCTGTCACGATCAAGGCGTAACCCTTCACGATTTGCATTACTTTTTGGCTTCAAAAGTGTAATTTTTTCTGTTTCATGTTTCCATTCATTCCGCGCTCGTGCAACATCTTTAGCATCAATCAAAAGATGTTTTTTAATATAAATAGACTCATGAGTAACACCTGATAATAATGATTTTAAACGAACATATTCATCATCAGCCCAGGCAAGATCAAATAAAACTTTTTTTAATTGCCATTGTCCATAATCGATACGCTCTTTTAAATATGCAGCTTCATATTCAAGAATTTCAAATTTAAATCGTGCACCAATTCCATTTTGTGTTCTTTCATGTTCATCTTGCGCGGAATGTAAATACGCCTTCTCTTTTTCTTTCATTCTTGCTTCATATTCATTTTTATAAGAAGCAATTTTTTCTTGTAAAACAATTTTTTGACGTAATAAACTCTCTTTTTTATTTAAAGCATTGGTACTTTCAACTGACAATCGTTGAGTAGATTCTTCTCGATTTTGTAAATCTTGTAATACAAAAAAACGCTTCTCTTTTATATCCTCTCGTTTATCATTAACAAATTCATCAATAATAGATTTTAAATGCTTAATCTGTGTATCAAAATCCATCTGATATTCATGCAATAATTCTTGAAAATTATGCAATTGTTGTAAACGATCATTAAGTAGAGTAATTTTTTTACTATACACTTCTGTATCGCCATTTTTTGCATGTGCTGTATTTTGCTGTTTGATCAATCCTGATAATTCAATACTTAAATCATTAATTGTTTTAGTTAAATATCGCTGTACTTCCTCCATTTCATTCGTGACATCTACTTGCAATTTATTAATATTTTCAAGTTGTCTTTTGCGAAATTCAATACTATCGACTAAAAAACCCAAATCTTTGTTCGTCTCAATAATCTTATTAACCGGTGATGTAGTAAAAAAATCAAATAAAGAAGCAGAGGCAACAAAAGTCATCATAAGACAAAAAAGACTAGACAAAACAAATATTTTTTTATTTTTTTTTACTATCATCGTTAACCCCATTGACCAATCACTATTATGTATCGTGCTGTAATAATGATTATTTTTCACAATATACTTGTTCTTTAATACACGATTCAATCCATATTTCAAGCTTCTGTTCATATGCACAATTCATATCATGCACCCATTCTTTGAACAATTCTACTTCGAGTTGAATAAAAGAGTCAATTAAGATCGACAGTTTCATAAAAAAAGCATTTATAACCAAAAAAAAATCTTTGTGCCAATGCCCCACTTCTTGCAACACGACAGCACAAATCCATCGTTCAATTGAAAAAAAAAGTTCTTGATCGAAAACAAAAAATTTAATACCCGTAAATAACATAAAAAATATTTTTTTATGGGGAACCTGTTTTTCTAAAAAAGAACCGCTCACTTTAATCAGTCGATTTAATCCAACTAAATAAGCATAATCAACCGTCGTTGGCATCAAAAGGATATCGAGTTGTTGCATAACAATCAAACGATTCATTGAAAAATCTATTTGATACGCAATACACATACCCGGCCATAGTCGTTGCAAAAATAATTGATTAGTAAGTCGCACCCTCAAGATACCATGCGTTTCATCAAAAACATCCAACAGATGCTTTTCTGGAAAAAAACGATGCAGCACAATGCCTCTCTGTTTGATCACTTCAAACATGAGCTGTATGATGTAAAAAAAAATCTAAAAAAAGAAAATCTATCGGCATACTTTCACTCTGATCTTTACTTCGAATATCCGCTTCATACAAATTCTGTAATATATCAAATAAGAGCACTTCAGAAATATGTTTACTATATTTTTTACAATATGTATAAATGTGCTGATCATTGGCAGGAATAAAAACATTCTCTTTTTTACCATGAATAAGACGTATATAATATATCATTTTTGAAATCAGATCAAACCAAAACATAATCCAGAAAGCTAAGGTAGAATCTTCATGCATACTATCCCATAAAATAAAAAAACTCTTTTTATCTCCCGATATAAATGCCTCAATTAACTGTTTATGCGATGCCATTAATAACCAATCTTTTTCAAATGATTGCTTAATTTGTGGCATAAAACGACTATTAACTAACGAAATCATCAAAAGACTTATAGAGATTTGATCTATATTATTCATTTGATACTGTAAACAAACATCGATAGCATATTTTAATTTTTCAGGAGCCATGTGAGGAACAACATGAGTCGCAATAAAACGGATATCCTCCTCCTGTACAAAATCAGGCGAAGTAATTAAGCAGATTGCTTTACAAGCAGACTCTCCTCCCCATGTAATATAATCAGCATAACTCAGTACGATAAAAAGAGGGCGCTCTATTGTTGCAGTTAATCGCAAGGCATCTAATACTTGAATATTTTTTTTGGTTAAAGAATCATATGAACGCGCAGTATAAAATAATTCGGAATCATGAAACAGAGATTCTTGTAAAAGACTACTACCAGAATCATCTTCATGCAAAAATTTCAGGGTATCAATTGACAAGACTGCAAGTAACTTTTTACGAATCAATGAAGCAATCATAATTGATGGATCTTGAGCAACATAAAGAAAAACAGAATAATTTTTGATCTGCTCAAACAAAACTTTTGTTAAAAAAAAATCATACGAACAAGTATTCATGGAAGCCCTTACATATATTTAAAACAGATCGCTTCAATCTGTGATGCAAGCATAGAACAGATTTCTTTCATAGTATCATGTTCATATCGATTTTTCCATAAAAAATCACGTGCTCCTATCATACCTTGTTCATAGGTACAAAGATAATCTTCAAGAAGCAATTGTTTTCCTTTTTTTATAGAAAGCCTACAATCAATTTTTTGAAATTTGCCTCCATTAATCAAATCATGATTTACTGGAAGACCAATTATAGTGGAAACTAAAAAATCTGTACAATAAACCGTATAAACGGCATTTTCAGCGTGATTAATAGAATAGCCTCGTGCATAAAAAACTTGATGTAAAGATTTCTGCAACAAATTAATCCAGACGGTATTCACTAAAAAAGATTTATCAAAATGAAATGAAACAACGGGTCGATCATAATAAGAAGTCAATGCTATCGTCTGTTTTTGACAACCTTGCATAGAAAATAAAAAAAAAAAAACAAAAAATAAACAAAAATTTTATACCTATACTGTATCAAGCCGACGCTCTAAGCTAAATAATCCAGATTTAGTTGCTGGTTTAATATTTTGTTCTTCAGCCTGTTTTGCAGCATGAGCCTGATGTAATTCAAAAAACTCAATAATAGGCTTTATTAAAGAATCAGCTGATTGAAATGCTACTTTTTTTAATTGATCAAATTCATCAGAGGTTAAAGGTCTTTTTTCTGCCGTGCCTTGCACTTCAATAATATTTTTTTGCAAAGTCATGACAAAATTAAAATCCGCAATAACTTGATTATCTTCAACCTGATTTAAATCAACAAAAATTTCATGATCTTGTGTGATGCCGACAGAAAGAGCTAAGAGCGCCTCTTTCATAAAAGGCGCTTTAATTTTTTTCTGTTCAAGCCACTTTGTCTCCGCACGTTTTAATGCAAGACTAGCAGCCATAATAGATGCAACACGTGTACTTCCGTCAGCTTGTAAAACATCACAATCAATGTAAATAGTTTTTTCGCCAAGTACATCACAAGCAACCACAGAGCGCAATGCTCTGCCAATTAAACGAGATATTTCAACGCTACGACCATTTTTTTGGATGTTATTAGAATCACGCAAGGTACGTTGCTTTGTTGCTGTAGGAAGCATTGCGTATTCCGCAGTAAGCCATCCTTGCCCTTTGCCCTTCAAAAATAAAGGAACACCGGTTTGTAACGTAACAGAAGCCAAAACTTTTGTCGCACCAAGCGATAACAAAACAGAACCATCTGCATAACCAAATGTATCAAATAAAACAGATAATTTACGAACTTCGTGTAGCCCGCGCCCATCTAATCTTTTTTTCATATAATCCAACTCTAATCGTTTTTAGATTCTAATTCAGGAGCAACCAATCGAATACGACCTGTTTCTGCATCATATGCAAGAACGCGAACTTTAAGTGGGGAATTAAGTGGATATTTTTTCTCAATATCACGCTGTAATTCTTTAGCTATTGTTGAAATATGAATAAGTCCATCACGACCTGGAACCAATTCAACAAAAATACCAAAATCGGCATATCGTCGAATAATACCATCATATTCAACACCTACTTCAACATCGCCAACCATTGTTTTAATGGTACTTGCTGCTGCATTTGCTGACTCTTGATTTTTTGCATAAATTTTAACGGTACCATCATCTTCAATGTCAATTTGCGCACTTGTTTTAGCAATAATTTCTTTAATATTACGTCCAGAAGGCCCAATAACCATACCAATTTTATCAATCGGTATTCTAATAAATACAACTTGTGGAGCTGTAGCTGCAGTTTTTGTACGAGGAGCTGACAAGGTTTTTTTCATATTTTCTAAAATATGTAATCGTCCTGTTTTTGCGTCTGCAAATGCACGACGTAGTACATCAACACTCAAGCCATTTTTTTCTTTGATATCCATTTGGACAGCACAAACGCCTTTATCAGAACCAGTCACCTTCAAATCCATCAAACCATACGCATCTTCAACACCAGCAATATCTGTTAACACATGAAACTGACCAGAAGCATCCGCCAACAATCCCATTGCAACGCCACTAACCATATCTTTAATAGGAACGCCACCATCCATTAATGCTAATGTTGTTGCACAGACTGTTGCCATTGATGAAGAACCATTTGATTCTAAAATATCAACAACTGTACGAATGGTATAAGGGAAAGTTTCTTGTGAAGGTAGAACATATTGAAAAGAATTAAGAGCCAAATGACCATGCCCAATTTCACGTCTTCCTACACTACGCATTGGTCGAACTTCGCCCGTTGCAAATGGAGGAAAATTATAGTGTAACATAAATGACTGTTCTTCAAGCCCACCCATTAATGTTTCAATTTTTTGCGCATCTTGTCCCGTCCCTAATGTCAAACTTGCAAGCGCTTGTGTTTCACCGCGCTGAAAAACAGCTGAGCCATGCACACAAGGTAAAATTTGAACTTCAGACATAATAGGACGAACTTCTGATAACTGACGACCATCAAATCGTTTTTTATTTTGAGCAATTGTTTGAGGAATTGCATCCTTCAAAATTAAATCAAAAATAAAATGTATTTTGATATTATTAATTTCACCAGCTTCAATTGCAGATGCAAACTTCTTTGTTAAATTTTCTTGAAATGATGCCATAACAACTGAACGATCAGATTTGCTGTCATTATAAAACTGTTCCGCAAATCCAACAGGCAATTCAGCATTAATTTTTTGTTTCCACCCGTCCCAATCAAAAGCATTTGATAAAACAGCTTTTGTTTTTCCAAGTTCTTTCTGAATTGATAATTGCCATTCAACTTGTTCAATAATAAGCGAGTGCGCTTTATTAATCAAATCAATAATAACATCTTCTTGTATCGTATCACAATTACCTTCAAGCATTGAAATGCCATCGCGTGTTCCAGCAACAATGAAATATGCATCAGATTTTGCAATATCTTCAAATGAAAGATTATATTTCCATTCACCATCAACACGTCCTACCTGTACCGCACCAATCGGTCCCATAAAAGGAATACTCGAAATAGTTAATGCAAGAGAAGAACCAAGCATAGCCAAAACATTAGTCGGAAATTGTCCATCTGAAGAATAAACTGTTGAAATCAATTGTACTTCATTAAAATAATATGTTGGAAACAAGGGACGAACTGGTCGATCAATTAATCGAGAGGTGAGAACTTCAACATCGCTCAATTTCCCTTCACGCTTAAAAAAGCCACCTGGAATACGTCCTGCAGCTGATGGCCGCTCACGATATTCAACGGTTAAAGGAAAAAAGCCCATAAAATCACGAGCCTCTTTTGCTGCTACCGCAGTCGATAAAACAATGTTATTACCATGACGGATCCAGACAGAACCATCAGCTTGACGAGCAAGCTTTCCTATTTCAACTTCTATTCCCATTGAGGGCAATTTAAAAACTTTAGACATATTATTCCTCATGTGTTAGGGAAATCATAGATTTTAATAACACTGTTATTTTTTACTTTGTTTGCAACAAAAATGTACTCTTAAATAATAAAAAAACAAGTCAAATTAATGAGCAGCAACTTTATTACTTCTTTTTAAATAAGCTTCAAGTCTACGTCGTTGACCTACTAATTTTAATAAACCAGCACGTGAATGAAAATCTTTTTTAAACTGTTTCAAATGCTCAGCTATTTCTAAAATACGTGCACTCAAGATTGCAATTTGAACACCAGTCGAACCAGTATCATTACCTGAAATTGCATGCTTTTTTATTATTTCTTGTTTTTTTTCTCTATTAATCACAATACCCTCACCATAAAAACATCATTCTTTTAACTATCTATATCCTATTTACTGGTAGGCACGAGCGGACTCGAACCGCTGACCCTTGCTACGTCAAAGCAATGCTCTACCAACTGAGCTACGCGCCTATCAATTCTCTTTATTATTACGAAAGAGAAATTTTATCCAGACCAACCTCAAGCTGTTCTTCAACACGCGCCTGACGTTCATACTCAGAAATATCATCACCTAAATGTTTAATTCTAAATGATGCAATTCCTGTACCAGCTGGAATCAATCGTCCAATCGTAATATTTGATTTCAAACATCTCAAATAATCAACTTGTCCTGCCAATGCTGCTTCAGTCAGTACTTTTGTTGTTTCTTGGAAAGATGCAGCCGAAATGAAACTATCTGTTCCTAAGGATGCTTTTGTAAGTCCCATCAACAACGGTTTTGACAAGGCTATTTTTTTACCTTCTGCAGCCATGACTTTATTCACCAGCTGTAGATGCACCTTATCAATACGATCACCAACAATAAACGTTGTATCACCAGGATCTGTAATTCGCACTTTCTTCAACATTTGACGAACTATCAACTCTATATGTTTATCATTAATTGAAACACCTTGCAAGGTATAAATTGCTTGAATCTCTTTAACAAGATATTTTTGCAATTCATCGGGGCCTAAAATACGTAAAATATCATGAACATTAGGAACCCCTGAAGTTAAAGCATCACCCGCTTTTACTTGCTCGCCATCTTCAACGTTCAAATATTTACTACGAGCTACGGTATATTCAAATGTTTCACCTTCATCAGTGGTTACCATAATACGTCTTTGACCACGATGTAATCCACCAAAGGTAATTTTTCCATCAACTTCACTTAAAACAGCAACATCACTTGGAGCACGCGCTTCAAACAATTCTGATGCTCGAGGCAGACCGCCGGTAATATCTTTCGACTTGCCTTCTTGTCGAACAAGCTTAGCAATGACATCACCCGCTTCAATCGTTGCACCATTTGCAACAATCAAGTGAGCTCCTGTTGGAAGATAATAACGAGTCTCTTCACCTTGACTATCAGTAACCAAAATACATGGTTGTCGTTTTTCATCGCGACGCTCTAAGATAGTTTTTGTTGAATTTTCAGATGATTCATCAAAATATTCTTGGAATGTTACATTTTCAATCAAATCAACGTAAGAAATTTTACCTGTTTTATCAGACATAATTACTTTAAATGGATCCCATTCAACTAATTTATCGCCCATGTTAACTTGTTGTCCATCAACAACTAATAACTGACTACCATATTCAATGGTACATACTTCAAGCTCACGGCCATCATCAGCAATAATTGCAATTTTAGCTTTTCTATTCATAACAATCAAATGATCATCACGATTTTTTATCACCTGAACGGCACGATATTGAACACGACCATTAAATTTTGTTTTAAAATATGTATTTTCTAAAATACCACTCGCAACACCCCCAACGTGGAAGGTTCTCATGGTCAACTGTGTTCCTGGTTCACCAATCGACTGCGCTGCAATAATTCCAACGGTTGATCCAATATCAACTAATTGTGATGTTGATAAATCAAGGCCATAACATCGTACACAAATACCCCGTACCGCCTGACAGGTTAATACTGAACGAATTGCAACTTCAGTTACTGCAGATTCTTTTAATAACGCAATAATTGATTCACCAATAATATCGCCTGCTGCAGCTATTTTTTTACCACTAACAGGATCAACGATAGCATCAGCTGCAATGCGACCATACACACGCTCTTCTAAAGTTTCAATAACAAGCCCTGATTCTTGCAAAGCGGCAACAGTAATATAACCCAATGTTCCACAATCTAATTTATTAACAACGACATCCTGTGCAACGTCAACTAATCGACGCGTTAAATACCCTGAATCGGCTGTTCTTAATGCCGTATCGGCCAACCCTTTACGCGCACCATGAGTAGAAATAAAATATTCAAAAACATTTAATCCGTCTTTAAAGTTTGCAAGAACTGGCGTTTCCATGGTTTCACCCGATGGTTTTGACATCAATCCCCGCATACCACCTAGCTGTCGAATCTGTTGACGAGTTCCACGAGCTCCTGAGTCCAACATAATAAACACAGGATTAAATGGAATATTAGTTCCATCAGCATTTTCGTGCGCACGTTTATCTTGAGCTTCCAATTCGCCAATCATCGCATTGGTAATTTCTTCAGTTGCTCGAGACCAAATTTGAATAACTTTATTTTGACGCTCACCATTAGTAATCACACCATCTTTAAACAATTTTGCAGCTTGTGTGACTTCTTTTTGACTTCGTTCAATAACCATTTTTTTAGCTTCTGGAATCACAAGATCATCAACGCATAATGAAATACCACCAAGCGTTGCATAAGAAAAACCTAATTTTTTAATATTATCAAGTGCACGAACTGTTTTTTCTTGTCCACTTGATCGATATATTTTTGAAATAAGTTTTACTAAATCTTTTTTTGCCATCGCTTTATTGATCCACTCAAATTCTGTTTCTTCAGGCAATTGCTCATATAACAAAATTCGACCAACAGTTGTTTCAATAATACGATTATCTTTCAAGCGTAATTTTACACGAGCTTGCAAATGAACATGTCCATGCTGATATGCATAAACCACTTCAATCACATTAGCAAAAACAAGCCCTTCCCCTGAAACATTTTTACGACTTTTGGTCATGTAATAAAGACCCAAAACCATATCCTGAGATGGAACAGTAATAGGACGACCACTTGCTGCTGTTAAAATATTTTTAGTTGAAAGCATTAAATTAATTGCTTCCGATTGAGCTTTTTTACTTAATGGAACGTGCACTGCCATCTGATCCCCGTCAAAGTCAGCATTATATGCAGAACAAACAAGTGGATGAATTTTAATAGCCTTACCTTCAACCAATATTGGAAAGAAAGCTTGAATACTTAAACGATGCAAAGTAGGCGCACGATTTAATAATACTGGACGATCTTTCACTACTGCTTCAAGCGCTTCCCAAACCTCATTAGTTTGCTCTTCAACCATACGTTTTGCAGCACGTAAGTTAGCTGCAAGTTCACGATTTTGCAATTCAACGTAAACATATGGTTTAAATAATTCTAATGCCATCAATTTTGGAATACCGCACTGATGCAATTGTAATTCAGGATCAACAACAATAACCGAACGACCAGAATAATCGACCCGTTTACCCAATAAATTTTGACGGAAACGACCTTGTTTACCACGAAGCATTTCGCTTAAAGATTTCAATGGACGTTTATTTGAACCACGAACTGGTTGACCTCGACGACCATTATCAATCAATGCATCAACCGATTCTTGCAACATACGACGTTCATTTTTAATCATCACGTCAGGAGCTTCAAGTTCAATTAACCGTTGTAAACGAATATTTCGATTTAATACACGACGATATAAATCATTCAAATCTGAACTAGCAAAACGACCGCCTTCAATCGGAACAAGAGGACGCAAATCAGGTGGGATAACCGGCAAAACACTCATAACCATCCACTCAGGACGAATATTTGCATTATTCATATCCATTAACAATTTATAGCGACGAGCTAACCGTTGTTTCTGTATCACTGATGCAGTTTGAGCGTATTCATCCTGTGCTTTACGCGCATAAAATTGTAAATCTATTGCTGACAACAATAAATGAACTGCTTCTGCTCCCATTTCAGCCTTAAATTGAATATCTTCAATATTTTCATGAATGTATTCATCAAGCTCTTGACTCGTTAATAATGTTTTTTGTGGATAAGGAGAACTACCTTGATTAATCACAACGTAACTATCAAAATAAATAATTTTTTCAATATCACGAACCGTCATATCAAGAATAATGCTTAAATAACTTGGTATTCCTTTTAAATACCAAATATGGCAAACCTTCGAAACAAGATTTATATGCCCCATTCGTTCTCGACGAACCCGTGCTTGAATAACTTCAACACCACATTTTTCACAAGTCACACCACGATGTTTCATCCGTTTGTATTTGCCACAATTACATTCCCAATCCTTCATAGGACCAAAAATACGTGCACAAAACAGACCATCTCGCTCTGGCTTTAATGTACGATAGTTAATCGTTTCAATTTTTTTTACTTCACCATACGATAATGCAATAATTTTAGCCGGTGATGCAATAGCAACACGCATTGCATTAAACTGAGTAGCATTAATATACTCTTTAAACCGCTCAAGAATTTTATTAGTCACTTGTATGCTCCTTAGTAGCTCTAAATAAATCTACCTGCAATCCTAAACTTTGAAGTTCTTTAATTAACACATTAAACGATTCTGGAATACCTGATTCAGGAACTTCATCGCCTCGTACAATTGCTTCATATGCTTTTACACGCCCACTCACATCATCTGACTTAATTGTCAGCATTTCTTGCAGTAAATACGCAGCTCCATGAGCAAACAATGCCCAAACTTCCATTTCCCCTAAACGCTGACCACCAAACTGCGCTTTACCACCAAGTGGCTGCTGTGTAATCAATGAGTATGGTCCCACAGAGCGAGCATGCAATTTATCATCTGCCAAGTGATTCAATTTCATCATATAAATACTGCCAACCATAACTGGTTGATCAAATTTATCACCAGTACGACCGTCAAACAAATCATACGTACCCGTTGGCGAAAGACCTAAATCTTTTAATAATGGACGAATTTCGCTTTCAAAATCAGCACCATCAAAAATAGGCGTTGCTATAAACAGACCATGTTTTGCTGTTTTTTGGACAAGTATTTCAATAGCTTCTTTACCAGAATGCTCTTCAATTCTGTCAATCACTACTTTTCCATAATATTGTGCAAGCATTTTTTTTGATTCAGCATAACTCCACTCATTAATTTTTTGAGCAAAATTATCACCAATTTTTTTGCATGCCATGCCAAGAATAGTTTCTAACAATTGTCCAACGTTCATACGACCAGGAACACCCAATGGATTTAATACAATGTCAACAGATCGTCCATCAGCCAAATACGGCATATCTTCACGATTCACAACACGAGAAATAACCCCTTTATTACCATGACGCCCTGCTACTTTATCACCAACAGAAACTGTTCGCTTCATTGCAACATAAACACGAACCATTTTGATTACACCAGAAGGCAATTCATCACCTTTTCTCAAGCGTGCAATCTGTTCATTTTTTAATGCAAACAAAACTTGAGCCTGACTTTGATATCGATCAATATAAACATCTAACTCAGATTGAATTTTTTTATCGTCAACTTTCAAAGTAATCACTTCATCAATTGACAACTCAAGAATTTTACTCTGTGTAAAAGCTCCCTTAACACCGACCGCTAATTTTGAATTCTTAGCTGATACTCCATCAAGAAGTCCTGCAATACGTTGCTTAATTTCTTCAGATAAAACCCGTAAATGATAAAGATAATTTTCATCAATTTTTTCGGTCTCTTTCGTAACCATATCTTTATATCGTCGATCTTTACGAATACCACTTCGTGAAAAAATCTTTACATCAATAACGGTTGCTTCAACTCCTGGTGGAACGCGTAAAGATGTATCACGTACTTCACGAGATTTTTCACCAAAAATAGCTCGTAACAATTTTTCTTCTGGAGAAACTTGTACGTCACCTTTCAATGTAATTTTTCCAACTAAAATATCACCAGGTGTTACACGAGTACCAATGCGCACAATACCATCTTCATCAAGCGCTGAAAGTTCTTTTTCACTTAAATTTGGAATATCTTTAGTAATTTCTTCTGCACCAAGCTTAGTATCACGAGCTTCAATAACAAATTCTTTTACGTGAACTGAAGTAAATACATCATCAGAAATCAATCGATTACTGACAACAATCGCATCTTCAAAATTATATCCATTCCATGGCATAAATGCTGCAAGAACATCATTCCCCAATGCAAGCTCACCATGATTAGTTGCCGCACCATCAGCCAATACTGATCCTTTTACTACACGATCACCTACTTTGACAATCGGCATAAAGTGAACCCATGTATAATGGCTTGAACGACCAAATTTTTTGAGCACATACACATCAAGCGGCTTAGCAAACCAATCTTCTTCACTCACCGTATCTTTATCGATACGTACAATAATTTTATCAGCAGAAACATATTCAACAAACCCAGGATTTCTTGCTGCAATAACAGAACCTTCAATAGAACCAATTTCTTGCTCGATTCCTGTTCCCACAACAGGAGAAACAGGACGAACGAGTGGAACAGCTTGTCGTTGCATATTTGATCCCATTAACGCACGGTTAGCATCATCATGTTCCAAAAAAGGAATTAATGCTGTAGCAACAGAAACCAACTGACGCGGTGATGCATCCACATGGGTCAACATTGTAGGAGCTACTGCTAGAATATCACCTTCATCATTACGCGCCATAACTGTTTTTTCAAGAATTTTTTTCGATGCATCCATCGTTATTTTTGCTTGAGCAATACAACTACCACGTTCTTGATATGCATCAAGATAAACTACCTCTTCTTGCACAACACCATTTTTAACGGGACGATATGCTGTTTCAATAAAACCATGTTCATTTACTCGTGAATACGTAGACAAAGAAGAGATCAGACCAATATTTTGTCCTTCAGGTGTTTCAATCGGACAGATTCGACCATAATAGGAAGAATGAACGTCACGAATTTCAAACGTTGCACGATCACGGGTAATACCACCGGGCCCCAATGCTGACAATCGTCGCTTATGTGCCATTTCTGAAAGTGGATTAGTTTGATCCATAAATTGTGATAATTGACCTGTTCCAAAAAATTCTCGTAATACTGCAACCAAGGGTTTAATATTAATAAAATCATATGGCATCATTGATAAATAATTTTCTTGCAAACGAAATCGCTCTTTAATAATTTTTTCAATACGTGCAAAACCAACATATAATTGACCTTGCAATAATTCACCCACAAGGCGAACGCAACGATTTCCTAAATGATCAATATCATCAATTTCACCTTCGCTACGTTCTTTTAACGCAACTAAATATTTAACCACATCAACAATGTCTTCACGTGTTAAATTAGTAATTGATTCATCAATATTCTTTTTAAATTTACGATTAATACGAATACGACCAACAACTGTTAAATCATAAAAACGAGTATTAAAAAAGAGATTATCAAAATATTCTTCCATAGTTTTAAACGATGGGGCATCACCAGGACGTAATTTTGAATAAATTTCTTTAATTGCTTCTTCACGAGATGTATTATGATCATGTGCAAGTGTTAAGGCCATTGATGGCTGAAATGCATATCCAGGTGAATGAACCAGAACAATAGATCCTTTTTTTTGCTCGCTTAAATACTCAACAAAATCAACCGTTAAAACATCACCATGCTGTAACAGTAACTCTCCTGTTGTTACATCAATTAAATCATTCGCTAAAATACGATTAATTAAACTCGCTTTACGAATTGAAATTTGATTAATTTTACGCTTTTCTAAATCATTAAGCATCTCTTGCGTCAAACGCTGTCCTACTCGAAACTCAGCTTCAAGTGATTCTGGTAGCGCACCAGCTTCAAGTCGTTGACCAATCATTGATGTATCAAGTTTTTTAAAAAAATTACCATCAACTACTTGAATTGTTTCAGAACTATAAAACAGAGGAATTATAGATTGTTTTTCTATTCCCAATGCTTGCAACAAAGTTGTTGCTAAAAATTTTTTCTTCTTATCAATACGAACATGCAATATATCGTTATGATCAAATTCAAAATCAAGCCATGCACCACGAGCAGGAATTATCCGTGCGCTATGAGAGGGTTGACCACGAAAATCACGAGACTTACGACTATACGCAAATAAAATACCAGGAGCACGGTGAATCTGACTTACCACCACACGATCAACGCCATTAATTAAAAATGTTCCTTGATTGCCCAATTTAAACAGACCATCTTGATCTTCATACAAATTTACCATGACCGGTAAATCACAAAAAAATACTTCTTGCTCTTTTATTTCACGTACGTAACGATCACCTGTATCTTCTGCATAATCCCACATCAACAATTGAAGTCGCACTTTTAAAGGCATCGTGTATGATTTACCACTATAGCGACATTCATCAACCGTATCAGGAGTTTTAATTACCACACGAGAACAACAACGCTTACAACGAATGTATGAAGCAGTTTTCTTTTCACAATACAAACAAGCATTGTTTTTTAAACGACTTTGACCATTTTTTTTACAACTGGTGCATTGCCACTTATATCGATTAATAAGGCCCGTGAGATGACCACAAACACATGCCCAATCCCCCAATTCATAATGCATATATTCAAGCGAAATGCGATCACTATGCTCAACAGGAAAAATATCTCGGAAAACTTTTTCAAGTCCGATCTTTTTTCTTTCAGATGGTAGAAAATCCAGCTGCACGAAATCGTTAAATGATTTCGACTGTACCTCTATCAAATTTGGCAACGAAACCACTTCCTCTATTTTTCCAAATGACTTTCTTAAGGCATTCTTCTCTTCGTGAAACCCAGACATTCAACCGCTCCTCGCCATAAAAGCTTTACACTAATCGCTATTTCACTTGAATATACAAAAAACGTATATTATAGCTTACGCTTTCAAATAAAAATCACTACAAAACAACTATAATATATTTATATTTTTTAATAAAAAAATGATTGTCACTTTTTTATTAGCTCAATTTAACTTTAGCACCTGCAGCTTCAAGCAAATCTTTAATTTTCTTTGCATTATCTTTAGCAACTGTTTCAAATGCAACGCTTGGTGCGCCTTCTACAAGATCTTTAGCTTCCTTAAGACCTAATGTTATGCCCATCATTGTTGCAGCTTCACGCAATGCTTTAATAACATTAATTTTTTGCGCACCAGATTCTAACAATTCAATTTTGAATGCATCTTTTTCTACTTCTGCAGCAGCAGGAGCAGCAGCACCAGCAGCAGCAACAGGAGCAGCAGCTGAAACACCAAATGTTTCTTCCATTGCTTTTACCAATTCTGCAGCTTCTATAAGCGACAAGCCTTTAATCATTTCAATAATATCAAGAACTTTAGTAGCCATTGTATATACTCCTAAAAAATCAAATTTAATTATACTTTATCAATATTTATTATTATTTTATCACTCTTTACTCTACAGGAGCTTCAGCACCTGTACTACTTGCCATTCTTTTTTCATTTGCCATTTGAATAACACGTGGAATACGAGCAATCATTTCATTAATGGTGCCTGCAATTTGAGCCAACACGCCTTCACGAGAAGGAAGCGCAGCTAAAAACGCAACACGGCCTGCATCAATACGCTTTTGCTCAAAAAATCCTGAAACTATTTTTAGTTCATTTTTTTCTTTTGCAAATGCAACTAATGCTTTTGCGATCGCAGGCGTTTCATTTTGAGCAAAAACTAAAGCTATTTGATACTTTAAGTCTTTCAAAAATTCAGCCGCTTCCGGCACCTCTTGAAATGCTTTTTTCATTAAGCGCGCTTTAGTCACTCTTAATGAAGCATTTTTTGCACGCAAATCACGGCGAAGTCTTTGCATTGATGGAACATCAATGCTTTTATATTCCACAACAAATGTCGCTTCTGATTGAGCAAACATATTTTTGAATTCAATAGCTACTTCTTCTTTTCGAGCACGATTCATAATTAATACATCCCCCTCAAACTATCGATCCAAAATATCTTCTAAATGAACACTTACCCCAACACCCATTGTTGATGAAAGAGTAATTTTTCTAATAAATTTACCCTTTGATGTCGGAGGCTTATGCGCCTGCACAGACTTTACTAAATCTCTTAAATTATCTAGTAACTTTTGTGAACCGAAAGATACTTTTCCAAAAGGAGCATGCAACGCACCACCTTTATCATTTCTAAACGATACACGACCTTGCTTTAAATCTTTAACAATGCCAGCAACATCAAAAGTAACGGTGCCAACTTTTTTATTAGGCAACAGACCTCGAGGTCCCAAGATTTTTGCAACACGACCTACAAGCCCCATCATATCAGGAGTTGCTACCGCAGCTTCAAAATCCATCCAGCCCGCTTCAATTTTTTCAACAAGATCTTCTGCTCCAACAAAATCTGCACCCGCTGCTTGTGCACTATCATGTTGCTCACCCTTGGCAAAAACAATTACACGAATCTTTTTACCAATACCATGAGGTAACAAAACTGAGCCACGAACTGTCTGTTCACCTTTTGCAGCATCAATTCCTAACACAATATCCACATCAACAGTTTCATCAAATTTTGCAGGCGCTGTTTTTACTATAGCATCTAATGCATCAACAATTGAGACAAGTTTCATTGCTTCAACTGCATTTTTTGCACCTTGATACTTTTTTCCACGTTTACTCATAAACTTCACCTAAAATACCATACTTTAAATAACGGTCACCACTCTACTAGCTACTTATGCAATTACTCTGAGCCCCATGCTTCGCGCACTGCCCATAATAATTTTTTTTGCAGCTTCCAAATCAACTGCATTAAGATCAACTAATTTGATCTTTGCAATCTCTTCAATTGCAGCCATTCCGATTGAACCTACTGTTTCAGTTCCAGGAGTTTTCGCTCCTTTTGCAATATTAGCTTTTTTGCGTAATAATTCAGAAACAGGCGGAGTCTTTGTAATAAAAGAAAAAGACTTATCGATATAAACAGTGATTATTACAGGCACTGTTTCACCTTTACGACTTGCTGTTTCTGCATTAAATTTTTTGCAAAAATCCATAATATTAACACCGTGCTGACCCAATGAAGAACCAACTGGAGGAGCCGGCGTCGCACCTGCTGCAGGTATTTGAAGCTTAATCTGAGCTTTTATTTTTTTTGACATAAGACACACTCAAAATATTAAAGACAACCTACTACATCTCTACTATCGATCAACTTGATCAAACCCAATTTCAATCGGGGTCAAGCGACCAAAAATACTCACCATTATAGTAAGACGCTCATGTTCTTCATCAACTTTTTCAATCATTCCAGAGAATCCAGAAAAAGCACCTTGATTAATATGAACCATACTTCCCACCATAAAAGAAGCTCGCTCACGCGCTAACGCAATTTCACCACTTACTTGCGCCGTAATACGTGCAAATTCGCGATCCGTTAACGGCATTGGGCTAGCTCCACCTAAGAAACGAGAAACGCGCGGCACCGAAGTGACCAGCCGATGAGCTTCACCAGTCATTTCCATATTCACGAGGACATATCCAGGAAATATCTTTTCTTTTTGCATTGCTGCATCTTTAGAAAAACCACTCGCAACATCTCCCGTAGGCACCATTACTTGCCCAAAAAAATCTTGCATTTCCTCTTCAACTATGCGCTTTTCCAAATCAATGCGCACAAGATCTTCATATCCTGTATAGACCTGTACAATATACCACCGCTTCATAGGCACTCCATCAAAAAATGCCCCAAATCACTCTGAAGCATTTATCGATCTTAATTTTTTATACATTTAAAATAATCTTTTTAACACTGCCCCAAAAAAGGCATCCATCCCACCCAAAATGATTGCAAAAAAAAGAATGAGAATACAAACCACTAGTGTCGAACCAAGAAATTCATCTCTTTTTGGCCAAATCATTTTACTAAATTCAAGCCGCACTTCCGACAGAAAAGAAAGTATTGAACTCATTGCATGCCCCATGTAATTATTGTTATTTAATTATTACCACAGTATTACTGGCAGGCCAGGAGGGACTCGAACCCCCAACAAGCGGATTTGGAGTCCGCCGCTCTACCAATTGGAGCTACTGGCCCACTCTCTTTTTTTCATACAAAACTATTTTGTTTCTTTATGCACATGGTGTCGACGACATTTTGAACAATATTTATTCAAATGCAACTTACCATACGCTCTATTTTTTGCTACACGCTTGCTGTAGTTACGCATTCCGCATTCGCTACACTCAAAGTGAACAATGATTCTATTCTTTGCCATAATTTTCTTATCGTCTTTACTACATTGAAAACAGACTACTACTAAGTTCTTATTTTAATACCATTTTAAAAAAACACAATACATAAATGAAAATTCAGACCAAGACATGGAGCCCACGAACGGATTCGGACCGGCGACCTCTCCCTTACCAAGGAAGTGCTCTACCAACTGAGCTACGTGGGCAACATAAATATGGAGCTGGCAACTGGACTTGAACCAGCGACCTGCTGATTACAAATCAGCTGCTCTACCACTGAGCTATGCCAGCCTCTAAAATGGAGCGGGAAACGGGGCTCGAACCCGCAACCTACAGCTTGGAAGGCTGTCGCTCTACCAATTGAGCTATTCCCGCGTTATTTCTTATTCATTGTACAAAACAAATCAATTTTTAAGCTACACTAGACTAGATAACTGACTTTAACAAAACTAAAAACACTTTTTCCTTAACTATTTAAAATGCTTTCAGTTAGTCACTTGTCTGGCGATACCGGCCTACCTACATTTTTTTTAGAACTTCAGCGAGACATCTCGCTAACTATTCGTCGTCGCTTACAACTATGCCGGAAACGGTCTCTAGCTTTCTATACTTATAGAAAGCTTATTCCCTTAAAGACGGTTGCTTGCCGAGCGCACCTTAAAAAGCGAAGCCTGGTGGGGAGGACAGGATTCGAACCTGTGAAGGCTGAGCCAACGGATTTACAGTCCGTCCCCTTTAACCACTCGGGAACCTCCCCTTATACAATGTCACTTTTATTTCAAAAATTTCAAAAACATTACGCATTATTTTTTTATCAATTGCACAATAACTGCTTAAATAGCATATCGCTTTATAAGAAGATTTCAACTTTTTTTTATAAAAAAAATCATTTTTTGAAAAAAAACAAAATAAAGCTTATACAATTTGTATTCTTATCTCTCTCACTGCATGACTATCAAGTAAATATGACAAATATATTTTCATAATACTCTGTTTTTTCTTTGTCCCTATTAAGGTCTTCTCTACCACCGATGGCCACTCGATCAACGAAAGCGTTCCCGGAGCGCCTATCTGCTCATGCAAGCCCAATTCTTCAACCTCAGACAGATGAGACAATCGATACAAATCAAAATGCTGCAATAGAACATCAGTCCCTTGATACAAATTCAGATAATTAAATGTTGGACTTGTAACCACTTGATCAGAACCTAAAAGAGCAATTATTCGCTTAATCATCGTTGTTTTTCCGCTCCCTAGTGTTCCAAAAAATAATATCACAGAAATTGCTTGCGCATGAGGTAAAATAAGCCGCTTAATTACCTCATCAATCTCATCAACTCCATATATGGAACTTTCTTCATACATTGCTCAAGTCCTTCACTTATAATTTTTTTATTATATCCTGTAGTATATCTTTTTTTTTACCTTTTTTCATAGCAGCTTTTTTTTCATCATCTTCATTTTTTTCAGGAACGCTCATACTTGCCATACTCATTAAAAAATCAAGATCACCAAAAATATTTTGTGCATCAGTATCATCATATTGCTCGAATTTCTTAAGACCATGAGAATACGCTATATTATTTTTATGCTCAATTTTTGATTGCCCAATCGTCTTACAAACAAGCTCCCAAAAAGCTTCGCTTTCCATAACAATTGCAGCCGCATGAAGTGCATGTATACGCGCTATTAATTTTCGATCATTGGTAACCATCACTAACTCTTTTTGCTGATACTTCTTAACCGCATCAACCATTGCATCATCAGCACTCATTCGTGTTCCCGCATGCATAACAATAACATTATTTTTTACTTCACGAGTCATATGAGTAGCCGTGCCTCCGTCAAAAAAAATAATTATTTTATTAATTGATGTTTTCTTTTCATTAAAATAAGCGCCTATACTTTTTATAAACAGATTTTTTTCTTTAAAAAATTGTTCTCCACGACCAAAAAAAAACAACTTCATTACATTATATCCATCAATAAAAACAATCATATATCCCCTTATAAACCCCACTTTATTGTACAATATTTTCAAGGGACTCTTTACATCAAACAAATCATCATTGATAAAAATAATAACAACAGACTCCAACCGAAATCCCACCAAAACATATGTGCTTCAAAAAAAGAGCCTCCACCCCAATATAATCCATATAAAAAAAAAGAGCTTACTATAAAATAGTATTCCATTCGAAACAAAAACAGATACAGAATACTCAAAATCAAAGGAATAATAATGATTCCAAAAGCCTCATGAAAACTATCGATTTTGATTTTTTTTTTTTGCTCATTAACAACAATTGATTTTTTCGCTCCTTGAAACACGAAATCATTTTTCTTTACCAATGATTCATCAAAAATAATCGATCTATCAACAACTCCTTGCACACTCCGTTTCCAACTTTGTATATCAGGTTCATATATCCAATTAATTAAATGCTTTTTTTTACCTTGCATTAAAACTGTCCGTGCTTCTAAACGTTTTTCCAAAAAATAGTCATACCAAAAATAATGTCCCTGAAAAAAAATTATTCCAAGGATCATCATTATCAATAACAAAGGACGAATAAACAAAAAATAAGAGCCATGCAATAATAAAAACTTTTCCCATTCATGATAATACTGCACAACATAAAACCATAAAATGGTTGTACAAAAAAGAACGATTGAAAATCGATCAAAAAGCAAAAACAAACAATGATACCATCCATACAAAGCTATTCCATCAAGCCCTTGCATACTTTTTTCAAAGCAATCAATAGCAAGATATAAAAATAAAAAACCAGATTGTATCAACAAAAAATAACTAAAAAAACGATATACTAAAAATTTTTCAAGCGGCTTGATCATCCAATGGCCCAATATTTTTTGGATGAATAACGCCACAAGAAATAGTCATTTTTATCGCATCTTCAAATGAAATATTAGTTACTATTAATTGCGATTCAAGCACAAAAAGCATAAAGCCTGTCGTAATATGTGAAGTGGGCATAAAAACTTTCACCATCTTTTTTCCCTGAGCACTTGGAATCAACGCTCCAATATCATCAACCTCTCCTAACAAAAACGCTATTTTATACATATTTTTCGCTGGATATTCAACCAGAACAACTTTCCTTTTAAATTCAGGATGACGTGGCGCATCAAAAAAATCGACCATTGTTTTTACACTCGCATAAACAATCCGCGCAAGAGGAATTTTATGTATAATTTTTTCCAACAAATGCACAAGCGGCGTTATAATCAAAAAATGAGCAAGCAATCCTATCATCAACAAAAAAACAGCAACCAGATATAGTTCTGCCCCAGGAATATGTTGCAACCAAACCGGCTCAAGAGCGCGCAGTGGTTCTAACATATGCAACGATGTTCTATATAAAAAACGTAAAACCCAAAATGTAACTGTCACCGGCAACAAAGTAAAAAGACCATTCAAAAAAAGACGCTTCAAAAAATCAAATCGTGATTTCAACCACATATCCCCCCCTTTTTTTATTAAAACGAATTTTTCAACAATGCTACTGCTTGTTCATTGATTCTATACGCAATAAGATCATCAACATGTTCTGTGGTCACCCGAATCACCGGCTCAGTTCCTGAATATCGAACAATCATCCGACCAGGACTAATTTCTTGATGTAAATCTTGTAACATTTGATAACAAGACAACTCCTCAAGAGGAATTTTATATGAAACCTTAACCACTTGGTGCACCTGCTTAAAACGAACAAAACTTTGATCAAACGATGCATATTTTTTCACAATTGTTTCTAATATTTTTATTGCAACAAACAATCCATCTCCAGTTGTTAAATAGGGCTTAATAATAAGATGGCCTGAGGGCTCTCCACCCAACAAAGTTCCCATTTTTTGTAATGCGCAAGCAATATATTTATCTCCCACCGGTGTTCGAACCAACTGAATTGATCGTTGCTGTAAAGCTTGTTCAAATCCAACATTGCTCATAATAGTTCCAATAACAAGTCGCTGTGATTGAAATAGGGGATGCGATAAAAGCAAGTAAAGCATATCATCGCCATCGCGAATACTTCCCTTTTCATCAACAGTAATAACACGATCACCATCACCATCAAAGGCAAAACCCAATAATGCTTTTTCTTCAAGCACTTTTTGCGCTAATAATTCTGGATGAAGCGCGCCTGCTTGTTCATTAATATTGGTACCATTTGGCTCTGCATTCATAACTACAACTTTTTTCACAAATCGCTGTAAAACATCAACTGCTACTGACGAAAGAGCTCCATGAGCGGTATCAATAACAATAGTTGCATCAACCCAAAAATCTTTTTCAATCTGTTGTAAAATCCATTCAATGTACGCAGCCTTCCAATCAAAAAACTGACGCAAAGAAAACGAATAATCTTGCACCAAATAAACAGATTTTTTCCTTACTTCTTCATAATATGAAAGAATCATCTGCTCATCATGTTCATTAATTTTATCTCCATTTGATCCAAAAATTTTTATTCCATTATCATAATAAGGATTATGTGATGCTGAAATCATAATTGCTGCATCAACTTGTGGCTGACGAACCATCCACCACGACAAAAGAGGTGTCGGAATAACGCCAAGATCAACAATTGAAATCTGACCTTGCATAGAAAGACCTCGAGCAATCGCATGCTTAATACGATCAGCAGAAAGACGTGTATCATATCCTATCATAATCGATATCTGTTCAGAACGACTTTTTTGCATCATCCATCGATATAAAGCTTGACCCAAAGCATCCAATGAATCATCCAAAAATGGCCACTCATCTGCATGCCCACGAATTCCATCTGTACCAAATTTCAATATTTTTCGCATTACCATGAACTTTCTCTCTTATCAATAAATTATGAAATATACAGCTATCGCAGCATCTTTTACCCTATCATGTCCACCACAAGAACTCAATAAGCCAGATCTTTTGCTCAAGGGAAGAATTTAATGTCACAAAAAACAACCTAAAAAGCAAACAAAAAATATATTGATAAATCTACTATTTCTGTTAGATTGAAGATCTAAAATATGTTTATGCAACAGACAAAAGGGTGGTTACCCTCATAAGGGACCCACATGTTGCTAGAAAAAAATAACCCTCCTATCTTAAGGATTTTTTATGTCACTTGATTTAAAACAGATGTTACAAGCCGGTGTTCACTTCGGACACAGAACCTCCAAGTGGGATCCACGCATGAGACCTTTTCTATGGGGCTCAAATAAAGGAACTCACTTAATCGACGTTTCAAAAACTGCATTCCTTCTTGAAAGAGCAGGAAAATTTGTTAAAGAAGCGGTCACTAAAGGTGGTTCTTTATTATTCGTAGGAACCAAAAAAGCAGCACAAGCATCTATTGAAAAAGCAGGCAAAACATTGGGCATGCCTTACACCATTCATCGATGGGTTGGCGGCACATTGAGTAACTTTGAACAAGTAAGAAAAGCGATCACTCGTTATTTACACTTGCAAGATGTTGTTAAAAAACCTCTTACTCATTACAAGAAAAAAGAAATCGGTACCATCAACAAAGAAATTGAACGCCTTAACAAAAATATTGGTGGCATTGTCGATCTTGATTTCCCACCAGCAGCAGTTGTTATCGTTGATGCAAAAAAAGAATCAACCGCAGTTAAAGAAGCATCTCGTCTTGGCATTCCAATTATTGCAGTCGTTGATACTAACACTGATCCTTCAGGTATTGATTATATCATTCCTGCAAATGATGACTCTCCTCGTTCAATCGCTTTTGTTCTTGATTATCTTATCAACATGGCGCTTGAAGGAAAACAAGCACAAGAAGAATATAAAAAAGCAAATCCTACACCTGTAGTAAAAACTGAATCAATGGACACCAGAAATAGTGCGCCTCGTCCCGCAACACGTCGTCCAAAAAAAGTTGAAGTTCAACAAATTACTGAAGCAACTCAACAACTTAAAGAATCTGTAGCAAAAACTGTTGAGACAGCAGCATCTGAAGCAACAGAAGAACAAAACTAAAAATAAAAAAAAGAGCCACAAAATAAAGTGGCTCTTTTTTTACTAAGTTTTTTGAAATCATTCGTCATTGCACAAAGTGCTCTGGCAAATATCATGGAGAGATGGCTGAGTGGCTGAAAGCGCACGATTGGAAATCGTGTATATCCTGAAAGGGGTATCGAGGGTTCGAATCCCTCTCTCTCCACCATCCGCCGTCGCGCGAAGCGCTATGGCGAGATGTCCACGCTCCCCCTTTACATTCCATAAACCCTTGTATGGCGACTTCAACATCTGGATTCGTCCACTATTGATGACATTGAGCAACCACGCTTTAAATTTTTAAAAGAAACGATTACTGAAGCTGCATCAAAAGTTCATTTTTAAATGGGGCTCTCTTTATTTTTCTTGAATCTGATACTTTTGAGAGTTTCTCTGATAATATTGAGTAATTGGGTTCTGATCTTCAAAACTAATCTCTGAGACAAAAATACGTTCTTCAAATCCACCTTTTACCTCTC
>JACCEA011398826.1_pt1 | contig 56678 bp, 58 predicted proteins | sample 7449851 | NCBI WGS metagenome assembly JACCEA01 (sample SAMN15323453, study PRJNA562643) | freshwater metagenome | isolation source: river surface water | place: USA:Blue River Watershed | collected 2017-08-18 | reverse complement strand
GCTTTTTTTATTCCTGCACGTACAGTGCTTGTGTAAATCTTAAATTTGCCACGGCGTATTTTAAATCTGCACAAGGAGCCATCGATGCACAACTTAACTAAACTCCGCACGCACTTCGATGCTGGTGATCTCACCGGCGCAATTATCTGTCCTGCACCGCTTGAACCTGGGCCAGCGCCTTGCTGGATTGTGATCGTCAAACGCCAGAACGGTCAACAGCTGGTACTCAAAAAAGACCGAGCGGAGCAAGGCCAGTGGCGAGAACGCATCTTTAAGTCGCTCGATGCGGCCTTTGCCGCGTGCGAATCCATCGGCTTTATCCAGGCTAAAGTTATCCGTAAATAAGCGCATGAAAAATGTTTGATCCGCGTTTGATCTCTTGCAAAAAAAACTCAATGCGCGTTTAATGCGCACAAGGCGTGCGTGACTTTCTGCAAATCCTCATAGTGAGAGTTTTAGAAATCGCGCCGCTGGTTAACGGTTAAATCGATTCGTGTAAGTGCGTGCCAAGGCGATTTTCCCAGCCGCCTTGGCATATTTCCACCTACTGGAAACGCGCCAAATCTATCGCAAGCCGTTGATGTTCGGAAGTTTTTTCCGTGGAACATTTGCGGTTTCGCACGCTTTCGCTCAAAACCCGCAAACTCCGCAAACTCAACTTTTTTCCGTGTTTTTACTGGGTAAGAGAGGTTTTGTGCTGACGATTGTAAGTGTGATGGGCTTTATCTCGTTTCTAATTGTGCTGTTTATCGATGACGCGGCCAAAGGCCCGATATGGGCGCTCAGTGCAGGCCTTGCTGCGCCAGTGGTGTTATCCGTTGGTGTAGTCGCATGCGTGGCGTATCTGTTGTTTCGAAAGGAGGACATCCGCCGATGTCCGTGGGATAAGCAATGAATATTATTTACCTGGTGTTAGCGGTGTGCTTTAGCGCATCGAGTGCGTTCTTGTTAGTCGTAGGCTTATTCAGACTGTTGCGCGTGATTAAACGGCCGATTGGCTCAATTGGTGGTGAGTTTGAAATGCTGGTCTGCTTGTTCGGCACCAGTGTGATCATGGCGTTGACCAGCAGCTGGCTTATAGCTCAAGGCGGTGTTAAATGAGCGATTACACCATTACCCCGATTTATGCCGACGACATCGAACTAATTAAAGATATGGACCCGAATGAACTCGACCGATTCAACAAATGGTTTGGTGAGCTGGAAACAAAAAACAACGGCGAATACTACGAATCACCGTTAGTTGAAAGCACTGGCGTTAAGTGCTGGCTGGATTACTTCGTTGAAGGCTACGAGCCACAAGAAGCGCTGGAATGTGATTTGGAGCAGGGAGCTTAATCATGTCAGAAAAAGAATATTACTACAGCACAGACGAAGAATTATTCAATTTCGAGTCAATCGACGAACTGTGCCTGGATGATGGTGATACCTACTACCGCTGCGAGCGTCAGGACATTAAAGGCTCTGAATTAATCGGCGAATACTCCGCAGAGAATATCGTCGAGAAAATGTGTGAAATGCTTTACGACGAAGTTGGCGAAGTGGCTATCGATAGAATCGATGTTGATGACAAAGCCCTCGAAGAACTACAGCAGCTACTCGAAGGCTGGGCAGACAAGCACGCAAAAATTAGCTGCTGGAAGGCTGTAAACATTGAGAGCTTTACCTATTCAGCAACAGAAAGCGAAGGAGTCGCAGTATGAGTTTGCAATTCGAGCGCGAACACCGCTACTTCGTGTTCAAAGTGAAGAACCTAACCCAAGACCAGCAGCAACGTCTGTACGACTTCGAAATGGAGCTTGGCCCGCGCAACTCAGTCGGTGAATGCGTGGTTGTCGAATCTGACTGGCCTAACTATCAAGACACATGGGCGGACATTCAGGCAGTGAGCGAAGGCCGGTTTGTTTCGCGTACTCAGTTGCAGGCCGAGCGCGATGCGTTGGCGGCTCAGGTTGAATCTATGCGCGCAGCAATGTTAAACGCGTGCAATGTGATTGACCTTGCCGCCAACGTCGAGCAGTCACAGGCTGTTTATTTAATGGAGCGTGTATTGGCAGCAACACCGCAGCAATGCCTGCGCGATGTTCAGGCAGAAGCTGGCCGAAAAGGTTACGCGCAAGCACTGTTTGACCAATACAAAGGTGACTACCGCACGCTTGATAAATTGAAATTTAAACCCGACGAATACGCAGCCAAATTACGTCAAGGCGGTGAGTGATGGACATAAAGTATATCGGTAAAACCGGAAAAGTATTCGGTCACTTTGTGCTTATAGTCGATGGCGAGTTAGTCCTAGGTGACTTTAAACAGAGCGCAAAACGACAAGTTACCATCCATGGCAGTACTTTGATTGAGGAACAACCTAATGAACTCTATTTCCGGTTCAATGGTGATGTCTGCATACATCTGGATCAGATCGAGAAAAATATTCGAATGCTAAAAGCCGCCTATAGCCACGTATGTCTAAATAACCAACCAAACGAAAACACTTTGAATTCTGCATTGAGGGCGTTTGCTCAGGAATACAGCACAAACATGGGAGCGCTTGATGGAAATTGATATAGAACAAATCAATGAGTTAGATGCGTGGTTTAAACATATGAGAAAACTGCTTGATGAACGGCTGTTTCTGCAAAATGCGAACATCAAGATTGATATGCACGCACGCGAAAACACTGTATTCAAACTGCCAATCGATGTTGGTTTTGACGCTTTGATCACAGATCTACCTACATCATTTGTCTTGCCATTGATGCGAGGCCGGTTAGCGCAAGAATACGTAAGCAATTGCGAACAGTGCCTAAGTACCATCCATGTGTTGACCAAGCAGTTGCAAGAGTTCGGCCAGTCGTTGGCAATTGTCGTAGATGCCGGAAATGTTACCGATGGCGATGACGCCAGGGCGTAGCCTAGACGGCGGGCCTGATCTAATCAGCCGCATTGAACAAACCGAAAATGAGCGTGCTTACCGTCGAGCAGAGCAGTGGCTGGATGCAGTCGCCACTGGCCGACTCACCAAAGACGATGTAAAAGCCAAGCTCGAACGTCTATCCCCCGAATCCAAAGAACGCACGCGCCGCGCACTCAACGAAGTTAACAAACGTCGTAAGGGTCAAAATGGCTGAATCACTGAACCACCTGATTAACCGCCAACGCAGACAGATCGCTTGTCTAAAGGACAAGAACGCAACGCTGCTACAGGCATGTAATGACGCAAAGGCAGAAAGCGAATTGCGCAAACAAGAAATCGAACGGCTACAGGTATTGTTAGCCACGAAGTCAAGAACACCATGGATGGACAAACTTATAGGCCTTGTCCGTGGATAATTTGAATCACATGCTGGGTACTTACAGGATCGTTGTCGTGCCTCCGGTTCGGTACAACAAGCCTCGCAAATGGCTCAACCGATTATTGTGGTGTCCTTGGCGCCGTTACGATGTGACATACGTAGAGCCAATGCCAAACGGGGCGATCACTTTCGACCATAACCGACAAGTTATGTATATGTCCGCTGCTACCGCTGCGCGATTGCGCCAAGAAATTAGCGACCGGAAAGAGACTGATAAAGGAATTTTTATCGCATGAAGCTGTTGGTGCGCGGGAGTCAAACCAGTGAACGGATAGACCTATTACTGCGGTTTACGCGCATCGATAACGAGTACACCATCGCTGCTATCAAAGCGCATTTAGTGCAAGGCCAGCGTGTGACGCGAGCGGCATACATCAACAGCATGCCACCGAGCAATCTGTTTAGAGCGTTAAGCACGTTGGAAAAAGTGGCCATCGATGTCGAGCGCATCAAAGCATTAGATTTTAAAAACATATCAGATAAGTGAGTAGTTTTATGAGTGATTCGCAAAAAGACCAAGCCATGCAGGATGATTTTGAGTCCACCGGTTCGATTTATCCAAAAGTCACAGTCAAAGCAATTGACGAACTAATGTCACGGCTTGAGTTTGATACACACGTTGTTCCAGGCACCACCACCACGTTAGCCACGGCATATCTGCAAATGGGGGCGGTTAAATTTACGGTCGCAACGGCATACACCGCGTGTGTCGATCCTCGCAATTACGACGCGGAAAAAGGCGCGTTCTACGCGATAGAGAAAGTCAAAACAGACGCCCGCAATCAGTTGTGGGTGCTAGAAGGCTATGCTTTGGCAAAACTATATGAGGCGCACGCATGAGCCAAATGCAGCAATACATAGGCACTAAGCTCATACGCGCTAAGCCGATGACTCGACAGGCTTACAACGAGTTGCGACTGTCGCACCAATATTGACTTACGCCACCGTTCTAACACCGCAAGGTCAAGTCATAGACGCCAGTGAGCCAAAGTCGCTCCCGTGGGTTGCTATGAAAACCGCCGACAATGGCTTAGTGCCGTGGCTTGCCAGTCAGACCGATATGCTGGCCATGGACTGGCGCATAGTCCCGTTATCGGATTAAGTTAAGAGCCAGCGTTATGCTGGCTTTTTTATATCCGCATCCGTAAGCTGCACTATGGCGAGAGCCATTAACCAAACCAAATGCGGAGTACCTTATTATGAACAGTCGTCCAGATGACACTATTAGCACCGGCAAATGGACCAGCTTTACAGAGCTAGGTCTTGCTGCGGCGATCGGAAAAGCCATTACTATTCAAAACGTCGGCCGCCTTGCCAATGGCACCGATTCTAAACAACCGGTTCGGATCTGGATTGGACCTAGCAAGCCTGCGGCGACGTTCCTGGGAGGCCGTCGATTGCTGGTTAATGCCGTTGCAGAAATCACGCTGGGTGAAGCCGAAGTCTTTTTACTGGCCGAAACCGTCGATACGCACGTTAACATTGACTATGTACCATAATGCCAATCAATCTGTACCGTGGCACGCGCCGAGTTCCACGGGGGACGATAACCATTCGTCCAAAGCTAAACGCGCTTAGCTCAATTGGCAAAGCCACACGTGGCATTTACAACTTTGACGGCATTGACGACCGTGCGCAGTTGGCATTTAAAGCGATTAACGTCGATGGTGCGAACACCATCGAGTTCGTGACCGGTGATAACAACAAAGAAACACAGGTCATTGTGTCGCAAAATGTCACAACCAACTTTAACCAGCGCGAGTTCCAGATGTGGACGGCCGCATTTACAACATCACTCAAAATGTTGGTAGGCGGCGTCGAGACAACGATCGGAAACGTGCAGCCGAATACGCGTTACCGAATAGCCTTTGATACCAGTACATTCACGCTACGCCTTGCCTCAACCAATGCCGTGTTGGCCACCGGTGCGCTAGGTCGTGGCTCGTATCGGGAAGAAGGTGCGACAACGCGCATAGGCTGCAACACCGACGGCGCAGGCACGGCGAACCACTACAAAGGCCGAATGGCAGACATCACCATCAACGGCACCAAGTGGACTATCAAAGACCGAGGCCAGCCGGTGCAGGTGCAAGATAGCGCGGTGCTAGGTGCTAACATCGTCAATACGGCCGCGATCGTGTGGGAAGAAGGCGCCGCTGTACCGAGTCGGCGCCAGTCGGGCAGCCTTATCGCGTTTACCGGCGTGGACACATGGGGACAGCGGCCGTTCTACATTCCGATCACTGTGTCGGCAAACACCGCGTATTTGGTGGAGTTTGATATAACCGGCGCTGGTGAAGGCACCGATTGCCGGATCTTGTTAACCGACCGGCTTGGTGGCGGTGTACCAGCAGTCGTGCCTACGACGTGGCCAAGTGATCCCGCAGCAACGTTTGATACATCCAGCGCCTTTTATGGCTCGTTCTTTCCGCTACAGATCCGAGGCGGTAAAGTTCGTGGACTGGTATTCATACCAAACACAGTGATCACCAACTGGTATCTATCCGCACGGCCAGCGGGCAACATCAACAACCAGCCGTTAGCAATAGCGAACCTGTCCATGCGAGCGATTTGGAGTGTCGACGCAACCGAGCGAGTGACCAACGGCGATTTTGCAGGAGGCACCACCGGATGGGCAGTGCAAAGTGGCGGTAGTATTGCGGTCACGTCTGGACAAGCAACACTGACAACCACCGCCGCACAGGCCTCACGATTTGAGCAATCTCTGATCTTGGAAGCGAACGCGTATTACATTGCAACATTGGATGTCATCGCGCTAAACACATCCACCAAGGCAGAAATGGCCATCATTCGAGGGGCCGCAGGCAACTATGTCACCACCGTGTGGCGAGGAAGGACCAGCGCCGGTAAATTGGTCTTTGTCTTTCGTGCACCGGCCACCGATGCCATGGTGCAAGTCTATGGTGATAGCACAAACGCGGGCAGTGTGATTGTCGATAACGTCTCTGTACGTAAACTAACATCACTATGCAACCCATTGTCGCTAGTCAACACCACAACAGATCGCTGGATGGAGGTCGCGCTATGACGTTGCAAGAGTATATTGACTATCCTGGGAGTAAGTTTGCCATCATCCGCAAAGACAGTTACGAAGCGGATTTGACGGCGCAATCTATCTCTGACTCACCGCGTATATTCAAATACCAAGGCGTTGATATGGTGGTATTGAGCATCGAGCGAAGCGCTATCGAGCCATTGGCCATGTATGCAGAGCAAGCCGCCAATGGTGTCGAATTTGAAATGACGGTAGGAAGTGGAAAAGTCACGCTGTTGACGCACGAACAGGCGCTGAGCCTGATCACATCCGAGTAAAGCCAAAAGAAAAAAGCCAGCGAAAGCTGGCTTTATCCAATCGACCCCACCACGCGGCCAAGAACATCTAAATCCGACGTATATTGGTCGACCACGTTATCTAAGATCTGCACTTTGACCGACTTACCAAAGCCCGCCTTGACGTTGACAATCATCGGTGTGCCGTCGTTGTTAATCAGGTAATCACCAGACATACCAATCGAGCTATACGATATATCGACAATGGCTAGACCGCCAATCGATAACACATTCGAGCCATTGTTGTCGCGAGTAACTTCAATCACGCGTGCTTTACCTGGCTTTAATCCCAAGCGTGTGGCTTGAGCTTGCGGGATAGCGGCGCGCGTGACTTTAGGATTATCAAAGAACGGCAGCGCAAAGCTGTCTTCGTACACGCTGCTGTTTTCAAGTTCGCACTCTAAATAAGCAACCCAGCGTTTACGATCCATCTCTAACCGATCTGGCCCCATAAAGTACGCCAGCGGAACATTAAAGGCCTCGGCAATCACGTCAAGCGCGGCTAAGCGCTGTCTATCACCATTGCGATAACTGCGATACGTTGATATTGGGAACTCCACACCAGTGTTCTCTTTGATGAACTGGATCACGTCTTTATCCCACACAATCGCGCCGCCGCGTTCGTCTTGCAACCGACTGGCCAGCTTAGTAATGGCACGACTGACGCAGCCCTTGATCTGGTCGTCAGAAAGCATAAAAAAGTTCTGCATGCGAAGTCCCTCATTGCGCGTCCGATACGCCCTAATTTTAACCAGTTAATTATTGCAGTTTTGATGAATTATTCCAGCGAATAAGTTAATCTCACAACGCGAAGTGCGTTTTTTTGGGGGCGTTTTATGCTGCTTTATGCAACGGTTGGTGGTTTTTCGGATTGTCGAGCGTCAGTAGCGACTCAGTTCGCGCGTTTGATGGGTGGTTCAGGTGTTGTCTGTACCTTGCCACTGGCAGAACCTTTGCTCAATGATCCAAAGGAAAGGCTGGCCGTGTTGAGGTCGCAATTCTGCCCAAAGAAACTGGCAGCACAGCGCATGCTGATCACTGACTTACGCTATCCCGACGAAATCAAATGGCTTGAGGACTATGGCGGGTATGTCGTGCACATCGATGGCCGACCAAGTTCACACATCGCTATGCGTGACCATCATTTCTACGCCACGTCCGCGAATCAGCCACGTGGTCGATTTGACACCGTGGAACAAACTTACCAGACCATGATGCTCAGGTATCGCAATCATGCAAAACGATTGGCTTGAGACGTGGCTTACGCGATGGGGCGCATGGTGTGAGACTGGCACCATCCACAATCAGCAAGTAACCAGCTGGTTGCGCCATCGACGTGGCGTATTCAAAGGCGGCGCTGCCTTTGAAACCGACGGCGATAGCATCGAATATGCCATCGAAAAAGCCGTGTCGAACCTGGCTAGTCAAAACAACACAGCGGCGCGAGTGATCCGAACCGAATACTCCAGCCGAGCCGGAGCAAACCAAGCGGCGCGGGCCATGTATTTGGATATGTCGTTAAGGACATACCAGAGAAATTTAAAGCAAGCAAAATCAATCGTTTACGATGAAATAAACTCAAAGTGAGTTTTTTAAGCTCAAAATGAGTTGCAAAGCGTGGCGGTCGACTGGTAACTTATTGCTTAGCTGGGAACGTACCCCAGCCAAACGAGTTGTGACATTGCTCGTGCGAACATGGGATAAGATGTAAGTAAAAAGCCGACTGCTGACAAGTCGGCTTTTTTTATGGGCAAAATTTATGGCAACAGAAAACTGGCTGGCCGCGCTTGGCGCCGCGTTTACCTTAGTTGGCGTCATCGTGACCATTGCGCTGTTTGTGCTTGGCCGTATCCGCGAAGACATCCAAAACCTATTTCGTATCAAAGAGGCGATCAACAAAGCCTTGGCTGAATTCAAAGAGCAAGTTGCCACCAACTATGTGACCTATGAACGGATGGGCAAAGAGATTGAAACGGCCACGAAGCCTGTTCAGGAGTATTTGAGGCGCATTGAAGATCAGTTGAAATCGCTCAACAGGCTTGAAAGCGCGCTCACGCATTTAGCGGCCAAGCTCGATATTACGCTGCCACAGAAGGACTAATCGATATGTTTTACGGTGTGATCAGTCTCGCGCATTTAAAAGATACCGCCGCCGCCGTCGTAGACTGCATTGGCGGTGAAAAGCTACATGCCTGCGCCATGCTGCTAGAAACATGCGCCGCAGAAACCGGCTGTGGTGCGTATCGAGATCCAACGCCCGACGGCGCGGGGCGGGGCGTCGGCCAAACCGACCTTGGCACGTTCGAATTTTTAAAAGCCAAGTACCAAGAAAACGACATCGCTAAGCGCATCGAGAGCCGCTTTGGCATTCGGTTATCACGTGTTAATCACGACGACTTGGATTACAACCCGCTGCTATCGCTGATTTTTGTCCGCTTGCGCTACTGGATGGTGACACAACCCATCCCAAAAACACTGGCCGAACGGGCCGCCTATTGGAAGTTGCATTACAACTCCACCGCTGGCAAAGGCACACCCGAGCATTACATCAAGCAAGTGCAAACGCACTTGGCCACATAGGAGAACGTCATGTTAAACGTGTTGTTATTAGCCCTTGTTGAAATCTGTAAAGCACTGCTGCTGCAAGTGGCGTGGAAAGAAGTGGCCTCGCGCTTTGTTCAGCGCCTGGTGATCACGGGCTTAGAAAAGCTGGCTAAGTGGTCTAGCAACGATCTCACGGTGCAAACCTGCAATGACATCATTGCCAGCTTGCAAGGCAAGCGGTTAAGCATCATCGACAACTACACCCAGCTACCCCCAAAAACCTAGTTTACGACGCACCTTACGCCGGTAGAGATACCGGCATTTTTTTAGGGATCACATGGCCAAGCTATCAACCAAAGACCGCGATGCGATTGGCCAGCGTTATCGCGCGATGCCGATCACGCTCAGCCAGTCCGAGTGTGCGAGACAGCTAAACGTCAGTCAGTCCACATTACGGGGCTGGATTGAGAAGTTTGGTTGGGAACGTGATTTAGCACCAGAGGTCAAGCGCCGTACCAATATCGCGGTGCAAAAAGCCATGTTAGGCGCGCCACTGAACGAACCGCTGGACGATGAAAGCGCAGCCGTGACCGAGCGTGTCGCGATTAACGTCGCCATTATCACCGCGCAGCAAGATATGCTGACCAGCTTTAGTTCATCGCTAGAAAATTTGCTGGGCCAGTTTTCAAGCCAAGTCAAAAGCAACATGGTCGCGGTGCCAGATGACGAATCTGGTTATCGCTTGGCGCCGAAAAAGCTAGGCGATAGCACCAGCGAAGCGCGGAGCATCATGCAGACCATGAGCCAGCTGTTTGAAGAACAGCGCAAAGTCTACGGTCTAAGCGATGGCAACGACAACGAAATGAGCGTTGACGAGTTTTTACGTGAACTCGCCGAAGAAGCACAAAAGGCCAGCGCCGAGGACGCGCCAACGGACGAATGACCAGCGTTCTCGATAAGCGCGCACGGAAAAAGTATTTAAAAATTATCCGTGAAGCGCCGTTCCCTTTTTTCGCGAAACGGTTTTTAAAGATCCGGTTGAAAAAAGGTTTACTGGCGCCGTTCGAACTGAACAAAGCGCAGCTTTACGCGCACATGCAGTTCCAAATGCAAATTGCCAAAATTGGCAAGGTGCGTGCCGTCGTGATCAAAGGACGGCAACAGGGATTCTCGACCTATATCGGTGGCCGGTTTTACAAGACCACGACGGAGCGCATTGGATACTCCACGTACATCCTATCGCACGAGTCGAAAACCACCGGCAAGCTGATGGAAATGGTGCAGCGCTTCCATGAAAGCTGTCCCGAGACAATCAAGCCCGTCAAAGGGTCTGACAACAAAAAGCTGGGTATTAAGTTTCCTGGTCTTGATGCGTCGTACGAGCTAGGCACCGCAAAAAACCCTGAAAGCGGTCGCGGCTTTACCGCACAGCTATTCCATGGGTCCGAAGTTGCGTTTTGGCCCTTCGCCGATCAGATCCTTGCGGGTGTTCTGCAAGCCGTACCGGATGAACCTGGCACTGAAATCATTTTAGAGTCGACCGCCAACGGCGTCGGCGGTGCGTTTTATCAGTACGTCATGGACGCGTATCGCGGGGATGGCGAATTTATCCTGATTTTTTCCCCGTGGTACTGGGAAGACGGTTACACCCAAAAGCCCGACGCGAACTTTGTCCGCACGCCCGAAGAAAAAGCACTGGCGGCACTGGTGGCAAACCACCCCGACGGCAAACAGTTTTGCCATGTGTTGACCGATGGCCAGTTGGCATGGCGGCGCAAGAAAGTCCGAGAACTTAAAAATGCGGACTTGTTTCGGCAAGAGTATCCATCGCATGTGATGGAGGCCTTTTTAGCCTCCGGTCGTCCTGTCTTTGATGTCCAGCGCTTGGTGGATGCTAAAGGCCGATGCCGATTGCCGATCAAGCTGCTGCGTTACCAACGCGGCACGGACGAGCTACGAACCGAGCAAAACACCGACGATTTAACACTAGACGATCCAAGCAATCCGCTGGGATATGAGTTCGAAGCCGTCGCTGATCTGGTTCAGTTGTGGGCTGAGCCGGTTCAGGGGCGGCGCTATTCCATCGGTGCCGATGTCGCCGAAGGATTAGAGAAAGGCGACTATTCATCGTTTGATGTCCATGACGAGAACGGCGTGCAAGTCGCGCATTACCATGGCCGCATCGATGTCGATACGTTTGCCAAGCTGTTAAACCGCATTGGCCGGTACTACAACGACGCCTTTTTAGGGCCAGAGCGAAACAACCACGGCCACGCGGTGATCCTGCGGTTGAACCTGCTGGATTATCCAAATCTATACGTGCAAGAAGAACTCGACGAAGGCGTTGAGCGCGAAACAGCAAAACACGGTTGGCTCACCAACGCCAAAACCAAGCCAATTATCATCAACGAACTTAACGCGCTGTTGCTCGATGAAAACGCGGGCATTAACTGCATTCATACCATTGACCAGTGTTTGACCTACGTGTTTGACAAGGCGGGGAAAATGGGCGCGCGGGAAGGCTGTTTTGATGACTGTGTAATGAGCTACGCGATCGCATTGGAAATGAATCGGCGCATGCCTCGATACGTGGAGGAACGTGTGCAACAAGTCAAATCAAAGAGCTGGATGTTATGAGCAGATTTACACTCCCCAAGACCGGCGATAACACCGCGAAGTTTATCACCGATTTATTATCAGACATCCAAAGCCAGCCCGAATGGCGTGCCGAACATGCCACATGCGAGGCCTATTACGACGGTCTACAGTTGCGCCCCGATGTCGTGGAGATCATGGAAGAACGCGGCCAGCCAGTCATTATCAACAACTTGATCAAGCCGACCATTGACGGTGTGCTGGGGATGGAAGCTAAGGCGCGAACCGATTGGCAAGTGCGCGCCGATGACGAACAAGGCGCCTTGGTCAACGAGTTTTTAAACGAACGCCTCTGTGAAGCCGCCCGCATGGCCAACGCCGATCGCGCTATCGCTGACGCCTTTGCGCGTCAAGTCAAAGGCGGCATTGGCTTTATTGAAGTGCGCAAAAACGACGACCCCTTTGCTGATCCATTCATTGTTGAAGAAATCGATTGGGCCAACATGCACTGGGATTTTCGTTCTCGCCGTCCAGACTTTAAAGACTGCCGTTATATGGTCTGCGAGCGTTGGATGGATGAAGACGAGGCCGAACTGGTCGCGCCAAAGCACATGGACATTTTACGCGCCTCTATCAATGGAATGCTGACACGCACGCCAGAGCAACTAGGCGACTTATCGCCAAACCTAGTCAGTGCATTGAACACGGTTCGCAGCACAAATTTAACTGAAAGTGAGTGGTTGGACTTTGACCGCAAACGCGTGCGGATCTTTGACGTGTACTATCGCCGACCGCAATACGGCAAAGTGATGATCAGCGGCGAACAGAAAGTGTTGTTCAATCCACAAAATCCGCTGCATATGCGATTGGCCAAAGCCGGACACGTGCAAGTGGTCGACTCCCGTTTTTACCGGATGTTCCGCGCGTTATTTGCCGGTATTCACATGATCCATCATGGCCCGAGTCCATATCCGCATAACGAGTTTCCTTGGGTGCCGTTTGTCGGATTCCGCGAAGGTCGTTCACGGATTCCGTACGGTCTGATCCGAGGCATGCTATCGCCGCAAAACGAGGTGAACTTCCGCCGCTCGATGCTGACTTGGCTCTTAAAAGCGCGCCGCATTGTGATGGATTCAGATGCCACCAAAATGTCAGACCGCGAACTGCATGCCGCCGTGGCGCGCGTCGATGGCATTATCAAGTTAGATCCTGCACGGAAAAACAAAGACGCGAGCGCCTTTCGCATCGAAAGCGAAATCAATATTGCCGCGCAACAATTCCAAGTCATGCAAGACGCCGAGCAACAAATTCAAAGTGTGGCGGGTGTTTACAACGCGATGTTAGGCCGCAACGACGGCGCCCAATCCGGTCTTGCGATCAATAGCCTTGTCGAGCAGGGCAGTGTCACATTGTCTGAACTCTTTGATAACTACCGGTTTGCCAAACAACAAACCGGCGAGTTGTTGTTGGCACTGGTGGCCGAGGACATCGGTAACGAACAGAAAAAAGTTCAGATCTACGTCAACGACCATATGCGCAAGCCCAAAGAGCTTGTGATTAACGAAGAAACCGAAACCGGCGAAGTCAATAACAAAGTGACCTTGCTAGGTAAGCATGTCGTGCTTGCGGACATCCAAAGCACACCAGGTTATCGCGCGCAAATGCTTGAGCGCTTAATGGCCCTCGCACAAACGCTGCCGGATAACCTCAAAGTGGTCTTGCTCGAAGACATCATTGATTTGTCGGAGCTGCCGCGTCGCGGCGAATTGCTGAAAAAGTTACGCCGCGCGATGGGCGTTGGCGTAGAACCGGACAAGATGGACGACGCCGAACGCCAAGAATACTTAGCCAAGCAGCAACAAGAACAAATCAAACTCGCCGTTGAAATGGCGCTACAGCAAGCCGCCGCCCGCGAGGCCACCGCCCGTGCGGCGAAAACCGAAGCCGAAGCGCAATTAACACAAGCCAAAGTGCAGACCGAAGACCAGCAAGCGCCGCTTCTGGCAGTGAAAGCCCAAGAAATTTTGCAGCGTATCGAGACGCAGCGCACACAGCTGGCGATCACCGAGCGCCAAGCCTCGAATGATGCAAGCAACCAACTCGAAGACCTTATCGATCAAATGATGGCAACCGCCACCGGTCGACCGCTACAGCCCACAACAATGACGGAGATATGACCTTATGACCGAAGAAGAATTACAGATTTTACTTAATAGCGGCGATCCTGCCGACATTGATAAAGCACTCGCGTTTATGGATGAAAATAAAAAGGACGTAACCGCCGAATCGTCCAGCGGCAAGCCATCGACGCAACAAAGCGCGAAAGCGGAAGAAACAGACGTAGAGACGGGATCGTCTACCGCCGACGTTGACGCGCAAAAAGGGGTCCAGTCCAAAAACGGTGAACACGTATTGCCGTATGCGGTACTGGAGCAGGCACGCCACGATGCACAAGAAGCCAAACGCCAGCTGCAACTCGCACAGCAACAAGTCGCCGATGCAAACACCAAAGCCGAACACGCCGAGGCCTTGCAACGTCAAGTGGCGCTGTTAGAGCAACAGATGGAAAAAGCCGGATTAAAGCCGGTGAAAATGGACGAAGCATTAACGCTGACAGATGAAGAACTGGAAGCACTGGATGAATACGGCGATGTCGGTGCCGTTAGCAAGAAAGCCGCTCGAAAAGTTGTCGCTTTAGAGGCGCAAGTTCAAGAGCTGCTGAAACTAACCAAGCAATTGCCCGCCCAAGCATCCGCGCCAGTGGCTGCCTCCGCCGCCGAAGAATCAGTCCATCAGGCCATCGCGGCCGTTGATGGACTGGACGAAGTGATGCGAAACCCGACCTTATCAACGAAAGCGATTGCGATTGATGACAAACTCAAAGCTGATCCGAAGTGGGCCAATAAGCCCATGGTCGAGCGCTTTGGTGAAGTCATGCGTCAACTCGCACCGACATTGTTGAAACAAGACAGCGCCAAGCAAGGCAAGCGAGCGTTTGACCCTGACCGCGTTGATCCGCCATTAAGTATCAATGGCATTGCGAACAGCCAAGCGGACACCTCCGAAGGATTGGAAAACATCTTTAACGGAATGTCCGAAGCGGAAATTCAAGCGAAATACCTAAGTTTATCATCCGCCGAGCAAGCAAAAGTTAACGAATTGCTGGGTTGGTGATCCGAAGAACCTTATTAACTGAGAGATCAGAACATGCCTATTAACGCATCCGCTCAAATGCGCGCCACGGTGCGCAACGCGGCGCTGTTTGCCGAAGCAACACGCCAACGCACGTTATCGAACCTATTAACCGGCAATGCGCCTAAAGGCCAATCCGCTGTAGGTAAAATGCAAACCTCACACGGTGCGCCGATTGTGCGTATCACCGACTTAGAAACGCAACCAGGGAAAGATGTCACGGTCGACATCGTGCACAACCTTCGCAGCCGTCCGACGATGGGCGATCGCAAGTTAGAAGGCCGTGCGGACTCGATGCAGTTTGCATCCGACACCATCACGGTCAACCAAGGCCGTCATGTGGTCGACAACGCCGGTGCGATGTTTCAAAGCACCGTTGGCCACGACCTAAGCGCGACCGCCAAAAACCTGCTGGCCGGTTACTACAAAGACTTAGACGAAGAAACGACGCTGTATCACATTGCCGGTGAACGTGGTTCCGACTTTGATGTGCAAACCTCGATTGTGCCACTGTCAAGCGACGATGAATTCAACGAGATCATGGTGAACAAACCGGTTGCGCCGACATTCTCACGTCATTACTACGGCGGCGATGCCACCGCGATCGATAACATCGACTCCACCGATTTGTTCGGTGTTGAAATTCTCGATCGGATGTCGCTGATCACCAACGAACGTGGCTCGCCACTGAAACACGTCGTGCTAGGCGATGACACGACCAACGGAGAAGAACCGTTCTTTATCCTGTTTGTCAGTCCGCGCCAATGGTACGACATGCAACAAACCGCGTCGGCAAAAGACTGGAACAACATGATGTCTAACGCGGTGAAGCGCTCAAGCGGCTTTAACCACCCAGTCTTTAAAGGCGACTGCTTAATGCGTGAAAACATCTTAGTTCGTAAGATGCCGCGCCGCGTCCACTTCGATCCTGGCTATCAAGTCACGGTATCGGCCAACGACAAAGACGCAACGCCACAGCTGAAAACAGCCGCTGTGCATATCGAACGCGCCTTCTTGTTAGGTTCACAGGCGCTGGGTATTGCCTACGGCAAGACCAAAAACACCAAGTCGCATTTCAGCATCCGCGAAGATGAAAAAGACAACGGCAACGTCAGCGAATACACCATCGCATGGTGTAACGGTAAGAAAGCGTTGCAGTTTAAAGACCGCGATGGCCGCAAGCATTGCCATGGCCGCATCATCATCGATACCGCCGTATCGAATGCGATCCAAGTTCTGTAATGCCACTGACGCCGCGTAATGCGGCGTTTTCCTTTATTCAGTTAGTCACTCAGTTAGGAGCAATCAGATGCCTGATTCACCAACGCTACGCAAACGTGTTTATACCGGCGCTCACGGCAACCAAAGCGCGGAGCAGCTTTACTTTGTTGCGGCCGCCGCACCTATCAACAGCGTGTTTAACATTGGCCGTTTCCCAAGCGGCACCATCATTGATGAAATTCGTGTGCACCATCCGAACATGGGCGCATCCGTGACTCTTGATGTCGGTGTGAGCTATCCAAACGGTGAATTTGCCGACGCGCCAACGCGCTTCTTAGCCGCTCAAGCCGCCTCGGCGGTGGGCATGAAGAAGTTTGAAGACACACCGGCGAAGTTTGATAACGATGTGGTCTTAATGGTCACGACCAAAGGCGCTGCCGCCACTGGTCGCGTGGAAGTCCTTGTGCGCTATCGCCACCTTGGCAACTTAGTCGCGTAATTGATGTGGCCGCGTATGCGGCCCTTTTTTCAGGAGACAACAATGTCTGAGAATAAGATGCAAGCCATTGTGCTGGTCGCGATTGCCTATATTGGCGCGAAAGCCACCAAGCGCGACACCTATTTTGGCACCGGTTTAGAGTTCGCGCGGGGCGACATTCACCAAGTGGATGCACTGACGGCAAACCAAATGGCACGCCATAAAGACGTGTATGCGTTAGTCGAGTCTGAGCGCTACCGCGTGTGGAAAGAAAAGTTCGATGCCGGTACGCTCGAAGACGCCCAACCCGAACCGACCAAAGTGGATGACACCGACGCACTCATTCGCGACAAAGTGACTGAGCTACGACTGGAGTTCTTAAAGTTCACGAAAAAAGATCAACTGCGCACGCATGAAGTGACCACCAAGTTAGCCGTGCAGTTTGCAGAGGATGACACCATGGGGGAAATGACGGCAAAAGTGTGTGCCGCCTACGAGGCCCACTTGATCGCGACATTGCAAGGTGAGTCCAACTAAATGGCGACATTGGAAGAACTCTTAACGCCGCTCGCTATGCGCGTATCAAAAGTGCCGTCCTTTATGGCGATCCCCGCCTTGCGATATGCGGCGCAAAAGTTCGCCCAAGAATCGCTATTGTGGCAACACACCAATGTGTTCCCCGCCACGTCAGCCAGTAGTTATGCCTTGACGGTCCCTACGGGGACCATCATCGCGGCGATTGTGGCGTCAAGTTTAGATGGCCAAGTGCTGCGCCAAGGCGTGGATTATGAACTTGATGGCTCGACTTGGTGCGCGATGAAGCCCATGCGCGGGACTATCAAGACCCTGATCGCGCTAAAAACAGCCCGTGATTCGGTAGAACTCGGGGATGAACTACTCCAGCACTATGAACCGGAGATTGTTGCCGGTGCCGCCGCCTATTTAGGTGCGCAAGAAAATCAGCCATGGAGTTTATCCAAACTCCAACTACAGCTATTTCAAGATCAATTCGATATGGGCTTTCAAGATGCCCGAAAGCGCGCCCTCAACAAAGCTAACCGCTTGTACGAAGGCCAAACACGCCACGAATTCTTTTAAAGGACACGCACATGGCTACAACTAAAGTGATGACGGTGCTGAAAAACGCACAGACGATTTTGTTAGATAAGACGGGAACGCGCTGGCCATTGCCGGAGTTATTGAACTGGTACAATGCCGCGCAATTAGCCATCGTAAACCATCGGCCTGATGCGCTGTCCAAAAATGTGCCATTTGCGTGCGCGCTTGGGACGTTGCAGGTCTTACCGGCCGAAGCGTTGCGCCTTCTGGATGTACCGCGAAACGAATCCGGCAACAAAAAACCGATCCGACTGATCGCCCGTGAAATCTTAGACGACCAAAACCCCGATTGGCACAGCGAAGCAGCACCAAAATCGCAAGTCGATCACTTTGTGTATGACGACCGAAACCCGAAAAACTTTTGGGTGTATCCGTGCCCAGCCGCAACCACCTCCATTCGCGTGGTCTACAGCGTGGCACCGGTTGAAGTGGCCATCGCCAACTTTGATACTGACGTGCAAGTGATGACGCTCGATGACATTTACGTCAACCCGCTCATGGACTACATCCTATACCGCGCATACAGCAAAGACGCGGAATACGCGGGCAACGCCAACCGTGCCACGATGCACTATGAATCGTTCAACACCGCCCTTGGGATTAAAACTCAAGTCGACCAAGTGATGTCACCCAGCGCACGGCTAAGCCAGTAAGTAATACAAACGCACTACAAAACCCACTCACAAGGCCAGCCAATGCTGGCCTTTCTCTTTAGGGTAGATGATGCCAGCTATCAAAGTATCAATGTTTGCAGGCATGCAGCCTGCCATCGCCTCGCATTTAGTTAGCGATGAAACCGCAACACAAGCGGTCAATGTCAATTTGTCCAACGGCGAACTACGCGCATTAGAAAATACCGCCGTCAGTGCGACACAGCCGCAACTACCCGCCAACTGCCGAACCCTGTTTAAATACGGCACCAAATTCTTAGCATGGTCCCAATTTGTCGAAGCGATCCCATCGCCAGTGATTGGTGATCCGTACGACCGCGTATATTTCACCGGCACCGACAAGCCGCGTGTGGCCAGAAATGACCAGGTAAACGGCGCGGGCGTCTTGCCGACGACCTCGTTTCCGCTTGGCGTTCCGGCACCAAGCAGCGCGCCGACAATCAGTTATTCCACCGCCGCAGGCGATCCGGCGAAAGCCGACGATGACGTTACGCGTTACTACGGCATTACCTATGTCACCAGCACCGGCGAAGAAAGTGCATTAAGCCCCGTCAGCGCGCGCGTGGTGGTCTTGCAGCCCAACGACACGGTAACACTCACATGGCCAACACTGGCCAGCAATCCGAACAACATTACGCATGTACGACTGTACCGCACCGAAACCGGCGCGGCCGAAACCGCGTTTTTCCGCGTCGTGCAATTGCCCATCGCCACCACGAACTATGTCGATAACGTGCCAGCTGGCCAGTTAGGTGCGCAACTAGCGACACTGGATTATGCAGAGCCACCGGCAACGATGCGCGGCATTTGCTCGATAGCAGGCGGGATCACGCTGGGTTTTGATGACCGGACATTGTTGGTTAGCGAGGCCTACGAGCCTTACACCTATCCAAAAATTTACCGCCAAACGACCAAGTTCAAAATCGTCGGTATTTGCCCGATGTCCAGCGGCGCGGTGATTGGCACCGAAGGCCATCCGTATTTAGTCACCGGCACCATGCCTGGGGCCATTATGCTCACGCAACTGGACGAGCCTTATCCGTGCGTGTCGCGCCGCTCCATGGTCAACATGGACGGCTTTGCGATGTATGCCAGCCAAGATGGCTTGGTCGGCGCCAGCAGTGGCGGGGCGCAGTTGCTTACCTCGAATGTGCTAAGTCCAGATCAATGGCGCGCGATGAAGCCAGAAACCATGCACGCGTATTATCACGATGGCTTATACATCGCGTTTTACGGCGATGTGAACAACACCGGCGCAGGCGTTGGCGCGTTGATTTACGATCCCAAGCGCAAAGACATTATGTTCGTGGACTTCTACGCCACCGCAGGGTATCGCGACTTGGCCAGCGATACCTTGTTTCTGGTCATTAGCCAGCAGCTATGTGAATGGCGCAAGGGCGCACTTCGCTCTTATATCTGGCAAAGCAAAGTCTTTCAAACGCCGCTGATGTCCTTTGCGGCCGTCAAAGTGAAAGCCATGGATATAACGGGCGTGAAGGTCACAGTGTATGGCAACGAGCAGGCTATTTTGACGTACACCTATCCCAGCAATGACCAAACGCCGTTGAGGCTACCGCCAGATTGCTATGAGCGCTGGCAAATCAAAGTCGAAGGAACCAAACCGCTCCAAGGCCTAAGCCTTGCCACGTCAATGCAGGAGTTGTAAGCATGGCGCAAACCAAACACCAGCAAATACCGGCCGGTCGCGCGACGCAAGCCGCCGATGTACAACGGTTTATGGATGCCGTTCGCACGCAGTTAAATATGCTTGGTGGCACCGGCGCCGATCGAGTGCTGACGCAACGCGATGTCAAAGGCGGCATACTCACCAGTCTGGGTATATCCGGCTTTGGCAGTGGTGGCACGGTGATCGGCGGTGGCAGTGGCGGCGGTGGCAGTGGCGCGACGGTCGAAACGCCAACGCAGCCAACGGGCGTTACGGGTAGCGTGGGTGAAGACATCACGTTTTTGAAGTGGGATCGGCCGACGTTTGGCGGTTACGCGTATACCGAAGTATGGCGCTTTGATGCCGACTTGCTTGGTTCTGCCGCCATGGTGGCGACGGTCGCACAGCCGATGTTTTCAGAGTACATTGGCTTTGATAAGACGGTGTATTACTGGGTTCGACACGTCAACACGGCCAACACGCAAGGGCCATACCACGCAACCGCAGGCTATAAACTTGTCACCAAAATTGACTTTGCCGCGTTGCAAGCCGCGCTTAGCGAGAAAATCGACGGCAGTTATTTTGCCGCCGCGCTACGGAGTCAAATTCTCTTGCTCGATGCGAATAATCCGCAGGGGTTAGTCGCGGGTCAGCTCAGTTTAAGCCAAGCGCAGCAAGCACTGGCCAGCGCCGATGTCACGCTCAATAACGCGATTAACTTAACGACAACGCGCCTTGGAGGCTTTGATGGCACCAGCCAGCGCTTTAGTCATATCAAAAGTTTAGAAGACGCCAGTGCGCTGTTGTCGCGGCAAGTGAGCGTGCTGGGCACGTGGGATAACGCCAACAGCCGCTTTACTGAGTTTGCCACACTCAAGCAAACAACCGCCGACAGCGCGCTTGGTATTACGCGCCTTGGGGCGTTTGATACGGTAGCCGGTAAGTACGCGGTCATTCGTGATTTAATTCAAGTCGATTCAGGCCATGCGACGCGCCTTAACACGCTTGAAACGTCGGTGACGGACTCCGGCAATAGCATCGGTTCGAAAATCACGCGCATTGAGAACGCCGCGCAAAAAGGCGCAACACTGTATGACTACATCGCGGCGTTTAACAATGTCCGAGTCAACAGCATTGATAGACTGGTGGCCGCATCGCTCGATGGCGCGACCATTGCTGACACCATTTCGGCATTTGGCGATACGAATTACAACAGCATCAGCAAAGTGCTACTGGCCACCAAAGACAGCGCCACGAAATTAACATCGCTTGGGACTTACAGCGGCGGCACGTTTAGCAAAATCACTGCGCTTGAAACAACAACCGCGAATCAAGCCACGGTCATTAGTCAATTAGTCCATTCCAAAGGCGATGCACTTCGCCTGTCCAGCATTGCCGCGTATGCCTCGGATTATGTTGGATTAAACGCAACGCCAGCACAGGCAAGTCCGACTTTGGTGGAAGCCAACGGCGTGATCCGCGCAACGAACTCCACGCAGCTATACAGTGCGCAAACATTCAAAGTTCGCACAAGCCGCAAATACCAAGTCCGGTTTGTGCTTCGCCAAGTGACCGATGCGACCAACAGCGGCGGCCAACAGGTGTATGCGGGCGTGACGACGTTGGATGGTAATTATCAGCCGATCACCGGTGGCGCAGGCACGCATCGCTATTGCGCGGTGGTTGGAAATACAGTCACGGTGGCCAATGGGCTTGTGACCTACACCGGCACGATCACCGGTGAAGGCGTCAACCACAACGAGTTTCGCCCTGGCACGGTCTATGTTCGGCCCATGCTGATTGTCAATTACCCATCGGGCAACGGCACGGTGGAAATTGTCGACTTTGAAATTCGAGACATTACCGATACGGCCGCCGTCGAGCAGGCCGCGAAAACCTACACCGACAACGCCACGGCCAGTATGCGAGCAGAGTACACGCTCAAGGTGCAAGCCAATGGCCAAGTGGCAGGATTTGGGATCACGGCCGGTGGTACGACAGGTTCAGAGATTTATTTTTCAGCCAATCGATTTGCTATTTTGCCGCCCAATGCCTCAAGCACCGCAGGCGCGGTTTTACCGTTTATCTATGATTCTGCGACCGGCACAATTTTAATTGACCAAGCGTTTATCAAAGACCTAACGGCCAGCAAAATTGCCGGTGGTTTGTTGTCGTTAAAAGACGGCAACATACGAAACCTAACAGTCTTCGAGGCTTTTGAGCCTCCGGCACAGTTTTTACGAAAAACACATTTATCACCCGCGTTGGCGCGAGAAATTGCATGGGTTGATCCGACCGCCACGCGAACCGGTGGATCACTTCGCACCTTGTTCCGGCTGGATACCACCGGCGCCGTGCTCGGCACGTACACGTCAGGGGGCTTGCCGACATCGGTACGCATCACCGGCACGGGGATCGTCTTTTTCTCAGATACATTACCAGGGAGCGCGTTTATCGGGTCGGTCACATTGCGCCTGTATCGCAATGGCGTTGCGGTCACGGTCAACGGGTCCACCGACATTCTGATGCCGATCAGCACGGAAAAGATTGATACGCGAAAGTACATTCTTGATTTTGATGTTGCTATCGATGCGATTGTGACCGGCACCACGCCGAACACAGCGGTGACGTGGCGCGCAGAAGTGTATTCAAAAAACCTCAAAACCATGGATGGCTCATGGTTTGAAGTGGAAGTGTCGGTAGTCGAAGCCTTTGGTTCCACCGGTGGCCTGATTGCCAACACGCTATGGTCATCGATTGAAGGCAAGCCAACGACGCTGGCAGGTTTTGGCATTACGGATGGCGTGAGTTCCACAGGCGGTTCGTTTAACGGCGTTGTGACGTTTAATGCGTCGGTCAACACAAACTACATGGTCAGCATGTCGTCGCCTATGTCTAACGAAGACGACCACTTAAACAGTCCAATATCAATTCGAGAGCGTGGCCGCGTCGGCTCAGCGGAATCCGCCGCCAAATACGCACCGAACTTGAATTTTCACTGGTCAGGCCGCGTTTCTTGCAGCTTATGGATGGATGCCGCTGGAACGCTGGTGTGGGGGCCATACAACTCAGACGGGACGCCGACAGCCGATGGTAATTTCAGCACGTCATCGGTGTTTGCTTCTACGTTTAGCACGATCGGCAAGGGTGGCATGGTGCTATTCAACGGCAACGCAGGGATGGTCTTACGGACTCAAGACGCGGGTGGTGGCTTTGCGCGGGGTATTGTCGCTGAAAACGCGGCGGGGACACGCCTCGCCGGTGCAGGATTTTACGGTGACAGCAATGGCGTATACTCGTTTACTATTTCGTTGAAAGAAAACTGGTGGGCGACGCCGCAATTTGAAGTTGCGTCCAATAGTGTCAACATCAACAGTACGTACTTGACGCTTACCCAGGGGTGGGATATTTCGTGGGGCGGTCGATGGACGGGTGGGTTCCCGACCATAACGGGCAATTCAGCGTCTATCTATATGTACCCGAACGGCAGTACAGGCGGTGCTTACGTACTCACATCGTCAAAGCTGCAATTTCCTGTGCCTTTTAATACGTACATGGCGCCATCCAGCGGCTACTTGGGTTTTTATACAGACGTAGGAAATGCGAAGTCTATCGCGGTTGGCGGGTTAACCATATCGAACGCGTATGCCGATGTTGCATTGACGCCTGGGAACGGTCTATTTGTCCGTGGCGCAACGCAATTCATGGAGAACGTCTCTGTTCGAAAAGATAACGTGAATCTGGCGCAACCAATTTGGCATCCAGATGGTGCGAACTTGCAGCTTTATTCAAGCGGTGGCGCACCAGTGGCGCTCTGTTGGCATCGTGGGGGGTATACGGCTGTAGGTTTAGTGCATAGTGGCGATGGATTGTATCTGACAGATGGAACATTGCGCGCTAACGGCTTTAAGATGAACAACCGGTCCACGACGATTACGGCAGGTGCAGGAAACGTGGATGCGATCTCAATTCAATCCCCTTATGGTTATATCGACATTGGTGCTCTCAATAGCACGTATGCACACTTTACAACGGACCGGTCCACGTTCTATTTCGGTAGAAAAATAGAAGTTACCGACGATGTAAGGATTTATAACACGCCATGGTTTTTCGGGTCGGGTGCGCAAGCCAGAATCAACCAAATGAATTGTCGCCATATCGAAGGCCTTGGCACTGATGGTACAAGCGCCGACGCGCTCTATCTCAATTACTTGAGCAATCGCGAAGTAATGATTGGCAACAACGGAGCGGCGAAGTTAATAGCCCGAAGCTATGACAACGAAGTGATGGCTCGTTGGATGAAATTCGTAGACACACGCCCCGTGGGTTTAAGGCCAACCAATGGCTACGGCGCAGATGTCAGCTTTGAATTTCTGGCTGGAGCAACGGCTGGCAACTCAGGCGAAAGCTATATTGGCTCGATTGTGTTTCGTCCCTATGGGTCGCATGTTAATGATTGGTCAGGCGGCCCCATGCACAAGCTGCACTTTGGCCAAGATAGCGGAAAAATTTGGCACCAAACCGGCGATGGTAGTGGTTGGGGTCAATATCGAGAAATTCCGCAATATGAATCAAATGGCTATCTGTATGCGAGGAACTGGATCAATATCCCAGACGGCACAGGGTTGTTCTGGAACTCGGGAACGCACTTCTTCTCTGTGGGTAGCGGACAAATGACCTTGCGCGGTGTTGGCGGCACGTCTTACATAGCGATGCAGACCAACGGGGGAACTACCCAAGGCTTTTTATATGCCGAAGCAGGCGGCAACATTGGATTCCTAGGACAGAATGCGTTTTGGGCTATCAGGGTAGATGCAAACAATATGGTCTGGATGACCGACTTTACGGTGACATCGGACAGTCGTGTTAAAGAAAACCAACAGCCAATCACGAATGCACTTCAAAAGACCCGCCGTTTAACCGGTAAAACCTACAGGCGTACCGACCAAGGCGGTATCGTCAGCGCCGGAGTGATTGCACAGGATGTGTTAAAAGTTTTACCGGAGGCTGTTTGTACAAACAGCACCACAGGCCGCTATGCGGTGAACTATAACGGCTTGGTTGGATTATTAGTTGAAGCCATCAAAGAGCTATCTGACAAGGTTGAGCGATTGGAGGCGAAGTGGCAACAGTAACGGCCTACGTTCAATCGTCCCGTAAATTCAACGCCTATGAGGACAACTGGGTATCAATTGCCGGTGCCGGTTCGACCAGTGCAAACCGGTTGGCGTTAAGCGCTGGCGATACGCTGGCTATTAACTACCAGTCCGCCGCGTTTGCATCATCGACCATCACGATCAGCGGATTTTCCGCAAGTGCCTTTACATCGAGCGCCGATTTATCGCTATCAGGTGTTGGCCAAACAGTCACAAAGGTTACGAATGCTGGGATCTCGATCGATGTCCAGCTCGCGCTATCGTTTGCGTTTAGTTACAACGATCCTGATTATGGCAGCGGTTCTACAACGGCCAGCTGTGTGCTGTACCTTCGCATAGGCTCACCGGCGGACAGTGAACCGGATGCGTTTGGTTTTTTTGACGCATCCGGTGTAGCTCCAGGTTCTTATGGATATTCACAGGCTGTAACGATCACCGGCATTAACGTACCCGTTGCGGTCAGCGCCACCAACGGCGCGCAGTTTAGTATCAATGGCGGCGGCTACACGACCAGCGGTAGCATCAGCAACGGACAAACGCTACAAGTTCGATTAGTCTCACCGGCCAACGATTCTGCATTAACCAGCGTGACAGTCGGCAGTTACACGACACCGTTTCGAGTCTTTAGCGCTGATGCAACGCCGGACAGCTTTGTTTTAGGCGATCAGAGTGGCTTACCACCGTTTTTAACTTGCTACAGCCAAGTGGTTTTTGTTTCGGGTCTAGCGGTCACAGTCACGGCATCGGTGGTAGGCGGTGGCGCGGTGATGTTTAAAAACGCTTTGTCTACACCATTGACTAGCACAACCGTAACTAATGGCGACCGGCTTCACCTTAAAATGACCACGCCAGCAACGGCCGGTGCGTCCGTGTCATGCACATTGACCGTGGGCTCATTGTCGCGCACATGGACACTCACAAATTCCAGTGCATCCCCAGCCAATGGGATAAAGATCCCATTGGGCGGTTTACCGGTGAAGGGTTCGAACATCATCGCGCTCTTTGGTGGCCGATATGATAACTGGCCAAAGGCGCGCAACATTGCGGCGTATCTTCGAGGCTCGTTTTATGTCCCCGACATTGCCGAAAATGCGGGGTTGCCTTCATCGCTTCCCATTCGTGGCCAGCAGTTTGCTAACACGGTGCAATCGTTTTACAAACTTGGAGAACTTGCCGAGGCGGTACTGGTGGTTGATAGCCGGTGGAATCCCGACACATGGGTAGAGTTTCCACCTGTGGATTTGTCGAATTATATCGGCTATGGCAATGCGCGAAATAATTGCGACTTTAAGCACATCATTACGCGAATTTCGGGGCCATCGAATACGTACGTCTATACAGGCGCTGATCCAACGGTGTTTTCACCGGCCAACAAAACCGCCATTGTGCGGGTCTTTGTGGGACGAAACCAAGCCAATATGACCGCCGAATATGATGTCGCCATGTACGCAAAGTTCAAGTATGGCGCAGAGCCTGAGTTAGTCTTTGTCCAGCGCTATAAAGTTGAAATATTCAACAGTCAGCTCTAAAAATTTTGATGGCATGGCGCATGTTGCGCGCTATGCTCCAGCAGCCACTAAGGAGTGTTACATGATCCAGTTACAGAAACCGTTTACCGACCAACACGGCATTACCCACGTCGCGCCGGTCATTGTTGTGTCACATATCAACTACAGCAATAACAAACAGCAATCGTGCACCGCGAAAGTTGAACAAGGCAAAGTCTCTTACACGCCATCGCAAGATTTTGGTTCGAGCAATTTGCACTTTCAAGCGGTGTTGTACCGCGATTTAGCCGCGCTTGAGCAAGGCCTTGATCCAATCCCGTTAAAATCCAACGCGTATATCACGGGATTCAACATCAATGAAGTGCCAAGCGCCACCATGGAAACCTACATTGCGCAATGTGAGCAATGGTTAATCGATAACGTACTGAGTAAATAACCATGACAAAGAAAACCCCTGAAACGGTAGTAAACGCGCCGACGGCCGACGAATTAAACCAGGCATTGCAGCAAAAGACGCAAGAGGCCGAGCAGCTTCGCGCGCAATTGCAAGCGACGACCGAGCAATTATTACGTGTCAAAGCCAACAGTTTTGATTTAGTGATGATGCAGCAAGAGCAAAGCCGTTCGATGAATGAAGTGCAGCAAATTTTTGGTGCGCTGAGTGATTTGGTTGGTGCGCCACGTGGTGAGAATGGTGCCATCGATGTGCGTGCTGTGATGTCAAAGATTGAGCAGAAATTCGCGGCATAAGTCGTTTTTTTGACTGTGCAAAAACGCACTTTGAGTTATATTAACTCGTAATGAGTTTTGCATCAGCGTGGGTTCAACAGTTAAACGCGTTGGGCCATAAAGTCGGAAGTCCCGACTTTGCGACATCCGTGATGAAGGCGTGCCGTGAGCGGCGCGCCTTTTTGTTTTCTAAAGCGGACGGCTGGGTTGTTGTTGCGCCACGGCCAGATCCATTGCCGCACCTATTCATCCTTGCGGCATATTGCACCGGCCGTAACGCGATACCGCGATATGAGCCATTCATCATGCAGCTGGCCCACACAGCTGGACTTAAAAACATCCGTTTTGAAGCAGCCAGAAAAGGCTATGCACGCATGATGCCCGCGCGGGGCTGGCGTGTGCTTGAAGACGGCAGAACCTGGGAGATAGAGCATGAGTAAAGGCGGAAGTAGCGATATTCCAGAAACCGAAGAACAGCGGGCATTAGCCGAAGTTGCGTCGGAAAAGTGGGCCATGTTTGAAAGTGAATTCAAGCCTGTCAGGCAGGAGTTCATCAATGAAATGCTCGCAAACAATAACGAAAGCAAATACACCGACTTAGCCGAGTCGGTATCTACCGACGCCGCCGTCATGCTGGAAAAAGAAGCCCAAGGCGCAGCCGGTACTCTAGCGGCGCAAGACATTGATCCGACCAGCGGCCGCTATCAGGCCACGATGGGAAAAATCGCCTCCGATTCGGCGGTGATCACCGCTGACACCGTGAACCGCGCACAATCCACACAGCAAAGCCAATACCTGCAAGGCCTTGGCAATGTCATGGCGATGGGCGAGAAAAAATCCATGCAAGCCACACAAGGCTTGTCCGATGTCGCAACGGCCAGTGTTGAAAGCGCCATGCGAAGCGCCTCCGATAAAGCACAGTCACGATCCGATGCAAAAACCGGCTTAGGTCTGGTGATCGGGGCGGGCTACGACATGATGACGAAAAAGAAGGGGTAAGCCATGGCCGATTTAAGAAGCGCGTTTGCAGGCAAGTACAGCAACAACATGGTGCGCGGCGTTTCACGCTACGACAAAGACTTTGCCAGCAAAGTCAATGCACAGCTGGCCCGAGAAGACTGGGCGGATTACAAAGCCACCTTTATGCCGATCCATTCGGTATTTAAAGACGCCGTGATGACCGACAAGCTCACCAACGAGCAATTAGCACGCGTCCCGCAAAACATCGATAACGCCTTTGCACAGCAACAAGCCGCAGCCAACAACCGCATGCAGCGAATGGGTCTTGCTGATGCGGATTTAGGTCGTGTTGATGCCGCTAAAGCGTTGGCGCAAACCGGCGCAGAAAACAACATTCGCACGTCAGGCCGTGACCGCCGTTTAGCGGCAATGACCGGCGCACCATTACCGACTGTGGGGAACTAATCATGTATGGATTGTTAAATGTCGCTGACGATATGGAGCAGCAAGCGCGCGGCGGATTAAGGCAAGTTGCGAATTTAGAGCATGCACAACGCCAAAGCGAAAAGGCACTCGATGCACAAAAGAAAAGCGAAACCACCGCGTTAGCTACGTCAGGGGCCACCTTGGCCGCTGATGCCGGATTGCGTAGCTATTGGTCAGCCGCGCCAAGCGCCGCGCAAGCCAGTATGCAAGCAGGATCAACCACGGCCGGTTATAGCGCCGATGTGATGGGCACATGGGCCGCTGAGCAAGCCGCCGCGACGACCGCAGGTTCGACAGGCGCCGCAGCGACGACAGGCGCCGCAGCTACGACGGGAGCAACAGCCGCGACGGGAGCAACAGCCGCGACGGGAGCAACAGCCGGACTAGCCACCGGAGCAACAGCCGGAGCAACCACCACGGCCGCAGCGACCACCGCCGCGACGGGAGCAACAGCCGCAGGCGGTGCAACAGCCGCCGCAGGACCGTTGGCCGCGATGGGGCCGATGGGGTGGGCTGCATTAGCAGGCCTTGCGGCCATTACACTTTTTTAGGAGCTGAACGATGTCAATTGTCGATGGTATTCAACTGGGCTTATCACTATCACGAGGTAGTCGTGATGAAGTGCGCCGTGATGAAATGCTGGCACAGCAACAAGAGCAAATCCGCAGGAACCAAGCGTATCAAGATCAGTTGCAGCCACGGCAACTGGAAGCGCTCGATCAGGACATAGCGAGTTCAAAAGCAAACCAAGAACATCTGGCGAAGGTACGCCCGTTAGAAATAGAAGCCGCCCAGGCGCGTATCGATCAAGCCAACGATGAGCGTAAGTGGCAAGCAGAAATGCAACCGCTACAAAAAGACGCAGAACGCGCCCGCGCAAACGCATATAAGACATCCGCTGAGCACGATAAAACGCGTTTTGAGCAAGAGCAGGAAGACCGCCGCACAAGGCTGACGACGGAATATGTGACCAGCCAAGCACCCATCGAGTGGGAAAACTTTGAGAAAGGTGGCCAATTCTCGGATGAATTTTTAAGAAAATCCGCCGAGATCCGTTCGCCACTATCGCCGATGAATTTCTTGGATGGGGAGTATGTCAACGCGCTACACCATATAACGAATGTGCTAGATCCAAGCCAGCCTGAAAGTGCAGCCGATAAAGGCCAATTGATGACATCCCTTAACACGGTGTTTGGCAAAGAACTCAATATTCCAGGCACCGCCGCTAATGGCTCGCCTATCACGAAAAGAGAGATCACAGACATCCATCCGGTGATGAAAGACGGCAAGCCGGTACGCGGCAAGTTTTATGTCAATTTGCGAGTAACGCCAGAAACGGGTGAGCCATACGACGCCCCGCTAACCATGAACCGCAGCGCAGATCCAAAAGACCCAGTGCGAGAAATCGACTTAGGCGATGTGGTTAAAAAGGTTCGTTCACAGTCCTTCTTTTCTCAAGCGGTCAATGGCAGTCCTGTTGCGCAAAGTCGACTCAAAGACCAAGTGGCCAAGATGAAAAATCGAGGCAAGTCGGACGAAATTCAATGGGCGGGTGGTGTTCGAAAATTCGATGACATCTTGGAGATTTACAAGAACGACAAAACATTGCAAGCCGCTGATGGTACGCCATTAGTGTCGTTCGCTGACTTTCAATGGACCGCTGGCGATCCCGATAAACTAAATTTTGTGGTCCAAGTCGCAGAGAAAAACAACCAAATTCAGCAGCAAGTCACCAAGGCGCTCGAAGACGGCGACGCCGACGAGGCGGCAAAGCTGCAAGCGGGCCGGTTAAGTGCTACGCGGTTGTGGGAACTCGGTAAGCAAGCAAAAGAGCGAGCAGCCGAAGACGCGGCAAAGGCTACAGCCAGTATGACGGCCGCGACGGCGACCAATGAGAAAGACTTGCGAAGTTATCAAGCCAGCAATCCCAAATGGTATTTAGAACCGGATTTGTCCACACAGGCCCGCAAGGCCATGACCAAAGAGCAATGGGCAGAGCGTGCCGCTGAGATCCAAAAGCAAAACGAAGTCGCGAAAAGTGAAAACGAGGCCAGCCAAAAAGAAACCGGTTTGCGAGACATCCAAGCCATTCAACAGCGTGGCTTGCGAGAGTTTGGCGCGCAACATGGCGCCGACTTCTTAACGCACGTCTTCCCGAGCTTAAAACGCGAACAGCAAATGTCCTGGCTGCAAAGCAACCAAGAATTCCTCAGTAAAGACCAGCAAGCACAAGCGCAAGCCATCATTCAACGCGGAACATTGTAATGACTGACAACGTAATCTTAACGCCTGAACTAATTAGACAGTACCAACAAGAGCAGCAAGAACAAGCCCTGAGCTTAAATACATACGATAGCGGCCAATCAGCCGTTGGCGATGTGGTGGATTCGGTGCAGCAGGGCGCGTATGAAGGCCTCGCAGGCATAGCTGACTTTGTTGGCGCAGATGGGTTAAGCAACTGGGCACAGCAAGGCGCACAAGACCAAAACTGGTCAATTTCTCAAGAAGGCCGTGCCGCCGCGCAAAAGCAATTCTTTACAGACGTTGAAGGCCAGCCGAAAACCGTTCAAGTCGGTGATGCGTGGACAGATCCAAGAGCGATAGCGATGCAGATCGGCAAGGTTATCGGCATGAATGCAGACATCATTGGCGGTGGTGCGTTAGTCAAAGCGGGCCGGTTCGCGGTCACAAGCCTTGCTAAAACAGCCCGCGCCAAGGTGTTAGCCAAAGGTGGTACGCCAGAAATGGCCGATATTGCCGCCGAGACGGCCACGACATCATGGATGGCAAAGCAAGCCGCAAAGGTAAGTCCAGAAGCCCGCGCGATGGCCACCGATACGCTCGATTATGGTGTGGTCGGTCATATGGTCAGCGCGGGGTCTATGGGAATTGACATCAGCAATGAAATTGAAGCGAAAGACTTTGAAGAACTGGCCACCTTGCCCGAGTATCAAAAGAAAGTGCTTGAGATCCGGCAAAGTTATCCTGGGATGGATGCGGTCGAAACATTAACGCGTGCACGGACATCGTTAGCCGAAGATGCAAAAAGTTCACTAAAAACAAACCCGACGTTACTTACTGCCAATATGCTGGTCGGTGGTCTAGGCACCGCCGCATTAGAGCGGATTTTGCGTGGCGCCATGCCTGCTGGTTCAGGGATAGCTACTGAGTTCACCGTGGAAGGTATCCAAGGTTCGATGGAGCAGCTTGCCGCGAACCAAGAAGCGCAAACGTATGTTGATCCGAGTCGCGAATTGACGGATGGCGTACTCGCCGCAGGTTTAAATGAAGCGGTAGCCGGTGGCATGGTCGGTGGCCTTGCTGCAACAGCACCAGCGGCATATAACAAAGGCCGCGACATGGTTCGTCAATATCAAGACTATCAGCAACAAAGCGAGCTGGTATCCAAAGCCCAGCAGCTGACGAATGGCCCCGCAGAAACCGACGAATTCAAGTTACCGCCTATCGAATCAGCCTATGATGTCGATACCGCCCAGCCCGAACCAACGAACCCGCAGGATGACGCGCCGCAAGCCCAAGCCGAACCGGCCATAAGCCGACCGGTACAGCCAACAGAACAAGACTACTTCGATGTGTTTAAGGTCGCCCAAAAGGTCTATCCAGAATTCACGGCGCAAGTACACAAGGCCGTCAATGATGATCCGGCCAAAGTAGCAAGCGGCTATCGAGCGTTGGCGAACTACATGGAAAGCGCCGAGTATCGAGAACAAGCAGACAAGGCGATTAAGCGCCGTGATGTATGGGATAGCCTGGACGACGACGAAAGTGTCGTAGAGTCAATGGCCAAAACCTACATCGAAAATTACAAAGCAAAAAACGGCGAATATCCAGACGAGAACGAAGTGTCGAAACGCTTTGGCGTCAGTCCAAAAGACGCGTTATCGATGATGGATGTAGAGCCAGTGCAACAGCAAGCGCCGCAACTGCAACAAGCACAGCAACCAGTGCAACAGCAAGTGCCACAGGGCGAAAGCATGTTCAATGCACAGGAATTGCAAGAGCAGGCAGACATCGAAGCAATGCTTGCACAACGCCAAATCGCTGAGCAGGAAAAAATAAAGCCACTTGCACAAATGGGTGACATCCGCATTGATGCGTACAGTCCTAGCTCAATTGTTGTGCGCGGCGTGACGGATGCCCATAGCGAGCGATTAAGAAAGGTCGGTGGCAAGTTCAATGACAAATTGGCCGGTGGCGCTGGTTGGATATTTTCCAAGAAACGCCAAACTGAACTCGAAAAGCTGATCCCACAGTGGCAGCAAAAACAAGTCGAACTGGATAAAAACACAGAACTTTCAAAAGCACCGGCAGAGCAAAAGCCGCAGCTGTTTACGCAAGCTAAACAAAGAGCCGAAGCGCTGGCCGAACGGGCCAAAGCGACAGATCCAGAAATGGCCGCGCAGTTAACAGAGCTGTTGCCGCTAGAGCAAGACACCTCATTCGATGCTGGCCGAATCAAAGCGCAGCTGGATAAGTTCGAAAATAACCTGGCATTAAAAGAAAAATCCAAAACCAATGCCGCGCTTCGTGCACAAAGTCCGAGCGCAGCGGTAAAGCGCACCGAAAACAATTCAGTCTACGAGCCAATCAGAGGGCTAGAAGATACGTCGCTCGCTACAGTCAAAAAGTACGCAAAAGTGTTAGAAGTCCGCATGGCGGGTGCACAAACGGCTAAGGAAAAACGAGAAATCAAAGATCATATCGATGCTACGCAAACGATCGTGAATTTGATGGAACATGCCAACCGACCATTCCCCGAGGCATGGAATACGCTTAATGGAAATCATACGAAAAAAGAACAAAAACTAGCGAGCGAAGTGGCCGACTCGCTTCGGGAGATGCCAAAGGACGATCCAAGTGAACGCGTGGTAAAGCCTGTCAGCAACCAAGAGCAATCAGCGCTTGATATAAATGGAAGTAATACAAAAGCAATACAAAAAGAGCCTGCAAAAACCAAAAATAAAGGCGAGGATGATTATAAGACGGCTAAAGTGCGTGCGCTAGTTAATGGGGCGATGCAAGGCGATACCATCATCCTAAGTGATCGTATCGACTATGCGAAAGCCGGTGAATATAAAGTTGTTGGCGTTGATAAAACCGGCGTTTGGGTCGAAGGCAAAAACAAATCGAGCACAATTTTGTCATACAACGAACTAATGAATGCCAAGCGCAGAGGGGTGAATATTGACGTTCGGGCGCCAAGCGAACCGTCATCAGCAAGCCCTGCACCACAGCCGTCAAAATCCGAGAGTGGCAGCACGCCACGCCACGAATTTCCAACCAAACAGATCGCCGAGTCTTACAACCATATCAGCACGACGCCAAGCCGTGCGGGTCAATCCGAGCAAGAAGGCTTTGAGCGCACCATTAAAGCGATCACTGATGAAGTATCCCCGCTGATTAAAACAGAGGCGCAGCGCGCCGCCTTTGAATCGGCACTGGACCAATTCAAAGGGGAATACATCAAAGAAGCGGTCAAAGTCGCCGACTTGCGGAAATACACCGTTAGTGCGCACGTTGCAGGCGGAAGTAATTTCAACAGCAAGCAAGCGGCCCGCCGTGGCGGCGCGTATGAAAGCGCACAAGAAAACTTTACCAACTGGGTTGAGCGCAATAAGCCACAAATCAAAGAGGCGGTATTGCAAGCGAGAACGCCAGAGCAGCGACAAGAAGACAGTGAGAAGGCCGAGCGAAAGGCTAACAACAAAGTAAAAGCGGAGTTTGCAAAAGCCGCTGGCGACATTGCCGACGACCTACGGAATAACCGGCTTGAATTGGTCAAAGACACCCGAAAAGTATCCAATGCTCAAATGAGCAAATTGCTCGATGGCATGGATGCAGGGGAGCAAATTCTTGTTGCAGAAGCGACCGACAAGGCGCTTAAAGATCTTGGTGGATTAGTCAAGGTCGTAGGCGAGCGGTCTAATTTAGGTAAGCGGGTAGCGGAATTGCTGCCGCCTGAGCAAAACCAGGCGACAACTGAGCCAAATGGCGAACAGGTAGACATTGATCCTAGGCTCGATAAATACACGGAATATCAGCTGCATAAAATCAATATTCAGCTGCACAATGCTCTTGCTGGTAAATCAGGAATTATCGTTAGCCAGCTGAGGGATGTCGTCGGCGATACCTGGGCGAAGCATGTTGTGAGTCAGGAAGGGATTAAGCAGACGTTACAGGAGTCGCTGAACAAGGTAGACAACATTGTACAAGATGAATTTTATAGGGCTGCCGATGACGTTGCCAGTGAACTGCAAAAAAGAGCCGATGAATATCTTAAAAATGCCGCCGAACATCCGGTAGAGCATGAAATCTATCGTGATCTTGCTTCGCAAGTTCGAAACGAAAATACATACGGGTATGAGGTCACGGTAGGCGAAGCCTTGGCGCTGGCGCGAAAGCTATCATCAGGCAAACATAATCCCATATTGGATCGAATAGCAAATCATTCGGCCATCACTGGCGTTAAAGTGATATTTGAACAAGCGTCGAAAATAGCCGATGAAACGATGAAGGGATATTACAATGAACGGACAAAAACAGTCGTCGTTAAAAACGACTTTTCGGAGGAGGCGACACAAGGTGGCTTTGGCTTAGGAGTTGTTGGGCACAAGGAGTTTGCAGAGACATTAACACACGAACTGATCCATGCGGTGACGCATAACGAGATAGAAACAAACAGCGAATTTCAGCGCGACCTTGCCGAGATCCGTCAGCAAATAGCAACGTGGCTACGTGATAACAAGAATGATTTAACTCCCTATGCCCTAAAACTGTTGAACGCAATGGAGCGAACTAACCAAGAGGTGTTGACCTACGGTTTAACCAATCCAGAAGTTCAAGCCGTTTTAAAGCAGATCCCAAGCATTAAAAAATCAGGAACGTCGTTATTCACGGACTTTGTGGCCGCCATCCGCAAGTTGCTGGGGATTGCCGAAAAAGACTCCAATTTATTGACGGATATAATCGATGTGGCTGATCGGTATTTGCCAAGTCCGCCCACCGATAGCAAGGCACCTACCGAGAAATATCGCAAGCTGCCCGTTGAAGCATGGCCACGCGCAGACTGGCGCGGCGATTTGATGAAAACGCGCGAGTATGCCAAGAACCTGGGGAAAATTGGTGCGCTAGACATCAACGAGGCCATGAAGGTTTGGAAATCGACCACGCTCAATAAACTGACTGAACTGGTCGACAATGCCGTCGATGCGTATATCGAACAGCAAGACCAGCCCCGCGTGCATCCCAATGCAACCGCGCCAGAGCATGTGATCCACGGCGTCGATGACGCCACCCTGCAACAGATTGTCGAGGCATTCAATCAGTATCAGGACTACATGCGATCTGATGCGCAAGATATGACCAATGTGTTTGACCATCCAGAAAAAAGCGACATAGTGCGTTTAAAAGACAAAGCGACGGTCTATCACAAAGAGCATGGCTGGATGACGCCAGAGCAGGCACGCCAACGAATTGAAGAATGGAAGCAACACGCGGCGGCGCAATTCAACGATTCAGCACAGCGCCGCGAGAACAGCAGTAAAGTGGTTTTATCCCTGTTTGATAAATCTGGTCAGTGGTCACAACCGTGGGAGGATGCAGGGTATCAGGTATACCGTTTTGACATCCAAAACGATCCTGAATGGGGCGATGTAAATAATTTCTCGGTCGAGTTTTTCAACGACTATTTCGGCGCATTCGAAGGTGCAGACGTGTATTGTGTGCTGGCCGCGTGCCCATGCACCGACTTTGCAGTATCCGGCGCCCGCCATTTTGCGGCAAAAGATGAAGATGGCCGCACCGTCTCAAGCGTACAGCTGGTGCATCAAACGCTACGCACCATCGAGTTTTTTAAGCCCGCGATTTGGGCGCTTGAAAACCCTGTGGGCCGTATCGAGGCGTTAGGCGGCTTGCCGAACTGGCGTCTATCGTTTGACCCGAACCACATCGGCGAAACATACACCAAGAAAACACTGATTTGGGGGCGTTTTAACGCGGATTTACCTATTGCCCCTGTAGAGCCAACCGAAGGCTCGAAGATGCACACTAAGTACGGCGGCAAGAGCCTCGCCACGAAGAACGCGCGCAGTGTAACGCCGGAAGGATTCGCCTATTCGTTCTTTATGGCCAATAACGCGATAGACCATCCAGTGATGGCGCTGGCCAACAAGTACGACCAACTAGACCGCGAGGTCATTCAGCAGGCCATCGATGCAGGGATACATCCTTATGACATCAACGAAGTCATTGAAGATCCCTATTATATGGATCAGGACTATGACGCCGCCCGTGATGCAGTGTTGGAACTGATTGCAGAACGGCAAGAGGAAGCAAAAGAGCAAGATACAGCCCAAGAACAGCAAGCCGCCGCAGTGCCATCCCCAATCGACCGCACCAGCACCAATACCATTTTTACGGACGAAGGCGCAGAAAAACGCAGAGCATTGTTGCGGTCGAAATTGGGCACGCATTACAGCGGCCTTGATCCTGAGATTGTCGAAGCCGGTATTTATTTAGCCGGTTGGCATATCGAAAAAGGTGCCCGATCTTTTGCCGCGTTTGTTAAATCCATGCTGGAAGATATGGGCGAGCCTGTGCGGCCTTACCTGAAATCATGGTATATGGCGGCGAAGTATGATCCGCGTACCGCCTCGATGGATGGCATGAGTACCGAGGCGGAAGTAAGCAGCTATAATCTGGAATCCAACGGAGAAACAACCGATGTATCAACTACCCGCGACCGAGTGGAACCAAATCGCACTCAACACGGTGATCAAAAACGAAAAACTGCGCAGAGTGATGATGCTGGATCAGAGCGCGCTGGACGAGTTCCTAGCGATACAGAATCAGCGACTGACGACAACGTACGGGCCGACGGTAGCGATGGCCTATCAAACAATCATGGTGCCGTATCTGGAGAGAAACGCGCTAAACAAGTATTGCACGAAGATGGATCGATTAGACCTTCTGCAAAGTCTCGCAGTGCCGGAAAGTCTGGACGAAGCGATCGCAGTAATGATGCTAGAGTACCGGCTGAATCAGAAAGAACAGCAGCAACTGAGGCGGTTACTGAGCAACTAAATGCCGTTGTAAGTACCAAGCCACAAGACAAACGAACCGCCGTATGGGGCGACGCGGACGACATCCTAAAAGCGACACCAATCCTACAGCCAGCGCAAGCCGGTGACATCGCTCGAATTGAGCAGCGTTTCTTTGGTACGGAAAATCCTGGTGTTGGCTACTTAAACACTAACGGGACGGGCACGGGGAAAACCTTTGTCGGTCTTGGTCTTATAAAACGCTTTGCGCAATCAGGCAAACCCAACATCCTGATCGCTGTACCCAACGATGGTATTGCCCGCCAATGGGTGAAAGCAGCAAAAGACTTTTTCGACCTCAACATCTACATGCTTGGCCAAGATGGCCAGAACAAAACCAGCGACGCAGGCAAAGGGATCACCATAACCAGTTATGCGACGTTTGGCAGTAATCCATTGCTGATCTCCGAACGCGGCCAGTATGACCTAATCATCACGGATGAAAGTCAGACGCTGATGGCTGGGCAACAAGCCAAAAAGACGAACGCACTCAAAGCGCTTCGAGCGATGACAAACCATGAAAAGGGCCAGTATTACCGAGCGCTGTCCTTCTATGCAGACGAGCAAGAGACACTGGATAAGCAAAAAGAGGCATATCGAGAGAAACTATCAGCCAAAGGGCGCATGACTGATTATCAATTAGACCAAGCAGTCACTGAAATGTATGGGGAAGCGCAGCAAAAAATCACGAAAAAAGTAGATGCAAAGCGTGAAATATTCAAAGAACAAGGCCAGTTTGATACCAAAGTGTTGTTCTTATCCGCCACGCCGTTTGCGTATGACCGCAACTTAGAATATGCGGAAGGCTACCTATTCAAATATGACGACTACGGCGATCGCTTTGAAGGGGGCTATGACAACGCATCCCACGGCCATAATGCGTTTTACATTCAAAACTTTGGCTACAAGTGGCGGTATCACCGACTAGAGCGCCCAGGCGCCGAAGTCGACTCGGGCCTGATGGAACGACAATTCCATGAGAACCTAAAGAAACAAGGAGTGCTGGGTGGGCGTACCATCGATGTCGACGCAGACTACGCTCGTGAGTTTGCACTGGTCGATACAGCCGCAGGTAAAAAGCTCGACGATTTGATTGAGCTATTCCAAGAGCATGAAGTCGAAGTCGCTGGAGTGAAAGAGCATCCGTATCGAGAATTGTCGGATGTACTAAATACGGTGTTTGATTACACGCACCGCATCAAGCTACTAGAGGCTATCAAAGCGCCGGATGCCATTAAAAAGGCAAAAGAGCATTTAGCCAAAGGGCGCAAAGTCGTGATCTTCCACTCGTACAATGTCGGCGGCGCATCGAACCCTATTGCGGCACTACGAGAAGCGGCGCCGGACCTAATGGAGCAATTCGAGCGTGAGTTTCCAGGTAAAGCAAATATCAACTTTGGCCGCCTATCGCAGCCACTGGAGCTGTTTCGCAGTACCTTTGGTGATCGTGTTGGGTTTTACAATGGCAATGTAAGCGCCGCTGAGCGTGACCGTGTGAAATCGGAGTTCAACCGCGATGGTAGCGGGCTGGACGTGATTGTTGTACAGCAAGAAGCTGGCGAAGCGGGGATCAGCTTGCATGATACAACCGGCAAGCACCAGCGCGTCATTATCAATATCGGCACGCCAGCACGGCCAACACAGCTTATCCAAATCGAAGGTCGGATTTATCGCGTCGGGGTCGTTTCGAACGCGCATTACACCTATCTGACCACAGGAACCGCCTTTGAGCGCCATTTGTTTGCATCCAAGATCGCGACGCGTGCGAGTACCGCCGAGAACTTGGGCATGGGCGAGTTAGCGCGAAGCCTAAAAGAAAGTATTTCAGAAGCCTATCTTGATGCGGATTACCGCGAAGTGGGTGATGTACTGGGCGTCGGTGGTAAAGAACGGGACCGGCCACAAGAGATCAGCGCTTGGGACCGCGCCAAAACATTCTATTGGGCGAACCTAAAACGAAACCAAAAGACTAAATCGGCAGAGGGTGAAGACTACTTTGCGACACCAGAGCCATTGGGTCAGAAAATGGTGGAATGGTTACAGCCAAAAGCGGGCCACCGACTGTTAGAGCCTAGTGTGGGCCATGCGGCGATTGGTCGCTGGTTTGGTGGCGATACGCGTAACAAAGCCGTCGAAAAAAGTTACAAATTGGCATCCATTGCCAAGATGAACTTTAACGGCGAAGTGTTAAACATGCCGTTTGAAGAACTGCCGTTCGTCAACAAGTTTGACGGTATCGCTATGAATCCGCCGTTTGGCAAAGGTGGCAAGCTGGCCTATGAGCATATTCAAAAAGCCCTGAAACACTTGGCTAACGGCGGTCGTGTGATTGCGATTGTGCCGGATGGCCCCGCCGCTAACAAGCGCCTCGATGCGTTGTTAGAGGACGAGAAGAACAGCAATATTTATCTGGCGGGAGAGGTTTTACTTCCACCGGCGACGTTTGAACGCGCAGGCACGGGCGTCGTGTGTAAAGTGATTATTCTCGATCGCTTCGATAACAATGCCGATGCGCCAAACCATCAGCGCATCGATGTACGCAACAGCGCCAGTATTGAAGAATTTTTTGAACGCATCGAGCATTTATCCGTGAAGGATAGAAAGGACGCCACGCCCAAAGAGTCTGATCCATGGCAATACATGGACCACACGATCGCTAATAATGGGAGCCGGACTTATCGCCTTCGCTTCCACGGCGAACTTCCTAAAGAGCTGTTAACGGTACTGCAAGATGATGCGGGGAATTATGATGGCCAGAAAACGCGTGACACCCGCGAGTTCACATTCAACTCCGAAGAAGGCCGCCAAGACTTTGCTAAATACGCCACGCAGCTGATTGATGAAGCCAAAGAAAGCGGTGTAGCAATTAACTTCAAAGCACCGACGAAGCGCACCAGTGCAGCGCCGGTGCAGGCGACTAAAGTGGTCGCGCCTGAAACGTCGACTGAAAGCCCGTCGACGTATTTCGAGCTAACCAGCGAAACGTACATCACGACCAAGGGCAAGCCGTACCTAATCAGCAACATGCTGGAGCGCCAAGACAAAGAGACGTACGCCACACTGCAAGAACTGGCCAAACAATATGGGGGTTGGACGCGTAGCCAACAATTTTTGTTTAAGACCGCCGAGGACTTTCACCAGTTTAATAATGCCGCGACTCAAGCGCTGGATTCGAAGAACCCGAAAAAAGAACAAGAGCCAGCAAAGGATGTGGTGGGGAACCTCAAGAAGTGGTTTGGCGCCAGCAAAGTAACAGACAGTCAAGGTCAGCCACTGCGGGTTTATCACGGCAGCTATTCATCGCCCATCGAAACATTCTCAACCAAAGGTTTTTATAACACGGGTTATTTTGGTAACGGCGCGTATTTCACGTCAGACACCGAGGAAGCCAGCAACTACTCGTCAGTAGAACCGTTTATCAACGTGGATTTTGGCGGCAAAGCGGAAGTCTTAGCCCGCGAAACGGGGATCAGTTATGTAGAAGCCAAGGCGGAACTGACAAAAAACCTTGGGTCTGTTTATCCGGTGTATCTGAAAATTGAAAATCCACTGGTGCTTGATGAAACGCCGCTCGAAATGACCGAGCAGCAATTTATCTATGACATTCAAGATTTGCTCAAGGATAAAGATCCAGAAACACCCGCGCGCCTGTATCGGCAATTCATGCGTGCAAAAACAGGCCGTGAGCAGCTCGAAGTGTTAGCAAACAAAGGCGTAACCGGCGCGTATAAAAACTTTGCACTGACTCGCAATCGGGATGGTTTGATAGTCATGCCATCCATGGCCCCGCGTAGCAAAGGCGGCGCGCATTATGTTGTGTTTTACAGTGAACAAGTTAAATCCGCGATAGGCAACAATGGCGATTATGACGCCAAGAACACCGACATTCGTTACAGCAAAACCAGCACAACAAAACCTGGTGCTGGATTGCCGGTTAAAGTCGTGGAAGCCGAAGCCGCGCGGTTTGTGAAAAAACTCAATGGCGCAGCGGGCGTGAAAGTTAAAGTGCTGGCCACACAAAAAGACGCCGCCGAGCATTGGGGGCGTTCGCTACGCGGCACCACAGTGCGCGGCGCGTTTGTAGGCAAAGACAATACGGTCTATGTAATTGCGGAAAACATCGCGAACGTGGACGCGTTAAAGACGACGTTAACACATGAAATCATTGGCCATGCAGGCCTTTATAACGTGATCAGCGCCGCCGACCGTCAAGCATTTATTGACCGGATCTTACAAACGCGCAGCTACAAAGCATTTAGCGATGTATGGGCCAAGATTGATAAGGATTACAAAGGACACAGCGACGCGCACAAGGCCGAGGAAGTCTTTGCTTACTATGCGCAAAACATCCCGACACAAAGCGCCGCCAAGTTGTGGTGGAAAGGCCTAATCAACTGGATTAAAAAGGCGCTCCAAACAGCGGGCCTTTATCCGAAAAACTCCGTAGTGGATGATATGGACGGGATGATCGCCGCCATCCAGCGAGGTTTTACGAAGCAGCAACGCAGCGCGGTTGAAGGTCGAAACGCGATGGCGATGCAATCCGAAGATAATAGCCGCGTAAACCTGCATTACAAAGCAGCGACAAAGCGAGTGCCAGAACTGCAAGAGGCCGCCAAGCAACTTGTGGCGGGCCAATTATCCTGGGAAGAATACGACGACTTAGTGAATCGCTTTAAACCTGTCACACCATACGAGACAGTGCCAAAAGCCGCAACACGGCAAGAAATGGAGCGAGCGCTAGACGCCAATAAGGTGAGCAAAATTGGCGCACCATATGAACAACTAAGTGAAGGTGATTTTGTGGGCCTTCGCCTTGATATTCCATCGTATACGAATCATGGCGTATGGATTGTCAGTGTCCATGAAGGTAAGAAAGGTGGTAAAGGTGGCGCGGCGGGCAAAGTGATTGGATATGACAGCGCGGCTATCGTGTCGAATCCAAACCTTGGCGCTGCCGAAAAGCCGACGCTGCAAATTGCCGCTGGCGCATCGAAGGGCACGATAGCAACGATTGGCGGGTCGTGGGTTCGTAAAACGCCGGACGAGATCAGTGCCATGGCACAAGAAGCCATCAAGGACAACGACTGGATACAAGTCGGGTTTGATCCAGAACGTCATAGTTATTTCTTCGATCGCGACAACATGGAGCCGGTCACAGGCGGCGATATGGCGTTACAGGTCGGTGGCCTTGTGTTGGTCAAGAACCCCGTTTATGGATTTAAAGATGACTTCTTGTTTGATAAGGACGGGGCGCAAACGGATAACTTTAAGCGTTGGTTTAGTGGCAGCAAAGTAGTCGATAAAAATGGGAATCCGATGATGGTGTATCACGGAAGCCCAGCCGGAGATTTGTCCGTCTTTGATACAACGGGCGATAAGTCTCAAAGTGCTGTGAAATCGATAGGAACAAAAGGTGCGTATTTCACTAAGAAACCCTCGTACGCTTATGGTTATGCGGGGATGGGTGGATCAATTTACCCAGTATACCTATCAATCAAAAAGCCATTAGTAGTGACAGGCGAGAGTATCGCAACAACAGGGATAAAAGGCCTGCTCAATCGCCTGATATATGGGCGTGATAAAGTTCAGGTTGAAAGTCAACTAGACCGTTTCCGAGCGGGAGCTACACAGTTTTTATCGTCTGGAGATATTGATGCTTTGAAAGCTGCGGGATATGACGGGATTATTAACGATCAGCACTCAGAAATCATCGTATTCGATCCTAATCAAATTAAATCAGCAATCGGCAATAACGGTGACTTTGACCCAGCAAATCCAGACATCCGATTTAGCAAGCTGAGTGGATTATCGGACGCGGCCAGCGCCATTGCGGACGCGGCTACAAAAATCAACGCAGAGCGTTTGCAACGATGGGCAGAGCTATTTAAGCCGTCAGAAGTATGGTCCAGCATCAAAGAACGTTGGCCTGATCGCATGCGCCCAACGATGTTACAGCTAATTCCACGTAACTATTTGACAGACATTGCAGGGGCGTTATTGCCAAGCCTTCGCCGCTACAATGCGCAAGTGGCACGCATGGAAGCAGAGCGGAACGATATGCTAGGCACCATCCATGAAACAGCGGACAAGTGGAGAAAGCTGGTTAGCCAAGACGAAAAGACGGCCACGCGCATGGCTACGTTGATGCACGACGCCACGTTGCACGGTGTTGATCCTACGACCGACAAATTCGTGCCGACTATCACGCCAAAGCACTACGAATATCTAATGAACAAGACTAAAGCATGGATAAAGTCACGTTCGGGCGATCCAGAAGCGGTTGGCCGAGGCATCGAAAGACGCCGCCGTATCCAAGATGCAATGGACAGAGTAAGCGACCAAAGCGAAGCCTGGTTATCACTCAGTGATGAATTTAAGAAGTTACCCGAGGCATATAAACAGCTGTTCAAAGAGGCCGCAAAAAGCTATCACGATATGAACCAAGCACGGATGAAGGCCGTCGAAGACCGTATTCAGGATCTCGTGCTTGATAAGCGAACGGCCGCCGCTCAAATTGAAATGATGCGAGACGAGTTCGAAGTGGCCAGTTTAAGTGGTATTTATTTCCCGCTCCAACGCTTCGGTAAATACAGCGCGTCGGCGGTGAATGCCACGACTGGCGAGCTGATTGCATATTCACGGTTTGAAACTAATGCAGAAATGCAAAAGTGGATCAAGGAAAACCAAAGCGAGTCGGTTAAAGTCACCGGTGGCTATCAGATGGAATACAGTCGACTGATGGAAGGCGTATCGGCGGGCTTTATGAAAGATTTGCTGTTGAAACTAGGACCGATTTTCAGTCGAGACAACAAATTGCAAGACGACTTGTATCAGCTGTTCCTGGAGCACATGCCGCAGTTGTCCATGCGTAAACATATGATCCACCGTAAAGGTGTTGCGGGCTTTAGTCAGGATGCGCTGCGCGCCTATGCCAGCAACCAATTCCATGCCGCGTATCAAGTGGCCAAGATCCGGCACACGCATCATATGGCCTCGCACATGCTGGCCATGGAAGACGAAGTAAAATTGATTGAAGACACCGACGACCGAGTGAAAGCGACGCAAGTGGTCAACGAAATGCGCCAGCGCAACGAGTGGATTCTGAATCCTCAAGGTGGTGAGTTGGCAAACCGTCTGACTGGGTGGGGCTTTTTCTGGTACTTAGGCACAAGTCCAGCGGCCGCGCTGGTGAACGTTACGCAAACCGCACTGGTGGCGTTACCAATCGTTGGCGCTCGATATACTTACAAAGCCGCCGCTGCCGAAATGGGTAAAATGTCTAAGCTATTCATGCGGACCAAAGGCGATATTGATCAAGGACTCACGGTTAACGAGAAGGCGGCGCATAAAGCACTGATCCGTTCAGGCATCATCGATAAGACAATGGCGCATGACCTTACAGGCATTGCAGACGGAGGTATTGGCTACTCGCCGAAATATCACAAAGTGATGTCCATTGCGGGCTATATGTTCCACAAAGCTGAACTATTTAACCGTGAAGTGACCGCAATGGCGGTGTATCGGTTGGCTTATCAAAAGCACAGCAAGCGGATGTCATTGCAGGAGGCGCATCGCGAAGCCGTCAGAGAAGCAATCGAATTGACGCGGTTAAGTCACTTCGATTATGCCAACTCGAACCGGCCACGGTTCATGCAGAGCGATATGGCGCGTGTCCTTCTGCTATTTAGGCAGCACGCGGTCAATATGACATACCGACTCATACGTGATTTTCAGCAGAGTTTTTGGGGCAAAGGACAAGACCGAGACATTGCGCGTAAGCAATTGGCCGGTATCCTTGGCATGACATTCTTATTTGCAGGAGCCGCAGGCTTGCCGCTTTATAGCGTCGTGGCGGGGATAGCAAATACCTTGCTTGGCGATGACGACGACCCATTTGACTTTGATAAAGCAGTGCGCGACGTGCTGGGTGAAGCCATCGGCGAGACGGCGGCCAGTGTGGTGATGTCCGGTGCACCAGGCACCGCGTTACAAGTCGACTTAACCAGTCGGATTGGTCTAAACAATCTGTGGATTAAGGATAATAGTGCAGACTTGGATGGTGAAGCCGCCGTTCAATATTACGCAGAGCAAGCGCTTGGTCCTATGTACGGTATCTTGACGGGCTGGGGACGTGCGCTTGATTTAGCTCGTGAAGGGCACACCGGCCGTGCCTGGGAGGCCGCCGTACCTAAATTTGCGCGGGACTGGTTTAAGTCGGTTCGATTCGCTGATGAAGGCGCGTTATCGCTTCGCGGTGATCCGATTGTTGAGGAGTTCAACTGGTGGGAAATTGCAATGCAAGCCAACGGTTTTACACCGCTCGATTTATCAAACCAGTACCGTGAGAATGGCGCAATCAAAGGTGCAGAGCGGAAGATCCTCGACCGGCGCAAGCTGTTGATGAATCGGTATGCGCTGAGCAAGAAAGTCGGCGATGCGAGTTTGACAGCGGAAACGCTGAAAGACATCGAGGCATTCAACCAAGCACAACCCAGCGTGAAAATAACACCGGCCGATCGTATCAAGTCGCTAAAAGCAAGAGCGAAGATCAGCGAGCGAGCGAAAAACGGCGTGATACTTAGTGACAAACTGAGCGGATTAGCTCAATAATCACTAAATCAACTGACGCGCAAGGGAGATCCTTGCGCAAATTCGTGATCTTTTGATTGCGCAAGATCGCAAAACAGGCATAATAAGCGCAAAGTGCGCTCCAAGAGTAAATGGACGCGCACTTTGTTTTGCTTTTTTTGCGATTATTTGCGGAATAGTTAAGAGCTGGACACGTAAATGACTTAGAAAAATTTGCAGTACGCAGAAAAGCAAAAACCCCAGTTAGCAGCTGGGGTTTTTAAGAAAACACATTTAGAACGCCTTTGGTACGGGCATCTCTAAGTGTACAGCGTTTTTTTATCGCGTCAACCACAGAGAGATAAGATTTTGAACATAGCACCGCAAGAAATTCCATTAGGCGGCCGCCGTTCGGCGCTTTGCCTAAATCCAAATCCGCAACACCAACGCAAAAGTACGTATAAAAAACTCCCTGGCGCGATGGGCCAGCTGGCTCGGATCGCAGCTAAAAAAGAAATCCACCAACATCTTTATTTTACCCACACACTCAAAATGTATGGCCGTCGCTCATTCCATCCACTTCGCAAGCGTTTGATTGATGCGTTTTGTTGTGCGGTACTGGATTGCATCGACTTGGCAACTGGCATGACTACAAAGTCGTTAGAGGCGATCGCGGAAGGTTTGGACGTGTTGCCGTGTCGCATTACTCGACTGGTCAACGAGGTGATGGTGCCAGCTGGTTTGATGTACGCCCATGGTGCCAATGACAAAGATCCTCGCTTTGGCGTCGTTTATGACTCGACGCATGGCTTGTATTTCCCCAAGATGATGGTGTGTACAGACCGATTTTTCGAGGTGTGCGGTGCGTCGCCACAGCTCATTGAAAAGATCCGCGCATTAACTGATGTCAAATTGACTGAGCAGGTCGATGCGACAACAGGCCAGCAAATGACGCAGCAACAGGCCAGAGATCTGCGCCTGCGCTGGGCTTGGGATCGCGCGTACCAGCTAAGGAAAGACCGTGCAGCTGCACAGCGCAAACGGGCGTTTGTGGAATCGCTGGGTTCAACCGATAGGCGCTTGCAACACATTGGTAAGCAGCTGCTACTCAACAATAGTTCGCGCTATTTAGCCGCAGATCCAAGCCTGCTGGCGCGGGATGCGTGGGTGGTTCTTGCGCGCATGGGCTTAACGGTGCCGCAGAGTACAGCCCGACAGCACTAAGCAAAACCTTTCCAATTATGCCAGCCTATGCTGGCTTTTCGTGCTTCCTCTAGGCCAAAAGTGACTGATTTATAATCAGTTCCAGTCTTTTCGCACAGCCTTTTACACAGAATTTGTGGATAACTTTTGAACAAAATGTATAAGTTGACGCGAGCCGCGTTCTATCAACGCCGCTGACTATTCGTTTAGACCTCTTTTTATACTTTACCGCAATCGAATAAAACCGCTTTAATGTAATCGCCCATAGAACTTACCGCAAAGCGCTCTAACAGATTAAAAACAAAAGTAATTGATTATCTGGAGTCGCGCACAAGTGCTTGAATCGGCCACGCTATGCAGTCTGCTACGCAGCCGCAGCGTGATGTTAATGGCCATCGCTACGCGCTGATGCTATTTATGCCGCCAACGCGGATATAGGAACCGCAGTTTGTAATTAGAGATTGTTTTTTTGTTTAGCAGTGGGCGGATTTGCAAAGTCCTTGCCAAAACTTAAACGCCGCATCAACACCGATGTAGGAAAAACTCCGCTGAGCTACCGCTTCGCTCCATGGCCTTCGGCCATAAAAAAACCCGCGAATGCGGGTTCTCTTGAAACATCGGAATATTACACGTCCGAGGTATCAGGCTCTGGCTCATACCGTGGAAGCGTGTGATACATTAAAAACTCAATTAGCTCTGCAAGTTGTTGTTGATTACGCTTTGGCAGGTTAACACTCAAACCATGTACCAGATTGATCGTATCAGCCGGATTCTTGAGGCTTTTACGTGGCCGGTATGACTTTGGAATTTGTAACGTGAAGGTGCCAAGTGAAAAGGCTTGCGTGTTTTTTTGCTCAGTGTCCTCGAATTCGCATCGTTTATCGATCCCGTCGGGTAGCTTCATGGTCGGATATGTTGAGCGGATATAGTGCAAACCGCTTAATGTCACATGATAAGTGCCTGGTATCCGTAAACTGATGATCTGCCGATGAACCAAGTCGCTTAGCACATCGTTGACGGTATGCTGCAACATATGAGCAGCCTGCGCGATCGTTCGGCTATGTATCCTGGTCTTATGTCGCAGCATGACCGACAATACTTCACGCTCTGCTGAAAAGGCATCGACATCACTTTCTGATAAGCGATACATCGATACTTCACCATCGCGCCAGCGTTTTAAATCAAATAGATCTCCAATTTCTTGCAGGGCCATCAACGTGCTTTCTGAACCAATCCGGCTTAGTTCGATAATAGCTTGCCGTGAAACTCCGCTTGGATGACGGCGTAAGACCTCGACCACGACAGATGCATCTGGTGACAACATAAAAAGACTCCTAAATAACTTGGTTAAGTTCGTGATTTGTAAAGACGCACCAACGCCGAGAACCGCGCACAATGATAAATCGGTGCTTCGCAGTGCCTGAGAGACGTTCGCACGCTTGTTTGACGGCATCGGCTAAGCAACCAAACGAACCAAGCTCGATTGGCTGTGCGCCTTTCAGTGGTGCACAACCGCTATTGCTGTATTCCAATGCCGAATAGTTCATTTCTTCGAATTCCGACGGACATGGCGAGCCAGCGCATCCAGATATGGCTTGATAGGTTGGTTGCATGCGGTCAACACAGCAAAGTAATCCGCCATCGCCACCGACTTATGTTGGCCGTTCAGCAACCGGCTTAATGCCGACACACTGATCCCAGTTTTTTGTGATAAATCGCCCAAAGAAATACGCGCTAAATGACGCGCATCCGCTAGTTGGCTTGATGCAAATTTGTTAATATCCATAACTCAAAACGCGCTCATTAAACTCAATGTGCGTTTATTATACATAGAAATTGATTTCCAGAAAGTGGAAAAAGAGAATAATTATTGTTCGACCCAAAAAAGAGAGGGATATATGCACAAATAAGTAGAATGTGTTAACTAGGTGTGACTTTTGAACGTTGGCAGATTATAATTTGAGCACTTGTTGAGGTGTTCGGGAAAATATCAGCGTTTTATCAAATATTTATCAAAAGAAATCCGGTAGAATCCGGCGTAATTAAAAGGAAATATGCGAGCATGACGATGAATGTGAGCGAGTCCGTAAGTGTCGCGACTTTGACAGCAAGCACTGCACCAGCGGCACAAAAAAAAGAGGCGCCACAAGCGCAAACAGTGGCACCAACAGAGAGTACAACGGTGACATTATCGGACGAAGCGCGCCGTCGCGCGGCAATGTCCGTTGATAATCCTGGCGACTGGCCAATACCTCCTGTTGAAAATTAAATAAAATAAAAGGACTTGTACATGGAACCGTACATATCGACGTTATGGATGATACATACAGCGGTCGTTTGGCCGCTGTTGATCTACGGCATTTTCTTTTCCGACAACGCGAACGTGCGTTGGATGATGTTTTTCTTTGCGTTGCTGCAACTAGCATCCAAAGCGGCCAGTTGGCTGGTATCTGTCACCGCCGCGCCTGGGTGGGTGTATCATTTGGCCATGGTTGGCTTGGCGCTCTTTGCGTATCGGCGACTCACTATTTTCCGACCCTTATTTAGCTATGCGCTGAGTCGATACACGCGCCATATTCCATGGATCTGTGATGTTTTGCCGACGTTGACACAACCGCGAATCTATAACGCCGAAATGGCGCTCAAATATGTCTATGTCGGCATGGCACTTATGCACTTGTTGGTGCTGGTCCAGTGGCTGAGTGTGGCCATGCACTGGGGTTGGACCGCCACAGGCGGTTTATTTGAACAGCTTGGTTTAAGTCGAACAATCTTGTTTGATTGTTCGCTAATGATTTTCTGTCTTGTCGTTCTCTTGAATGTGGTTTTGTGGATTTGCTTGCTTATCCCGCGCTGCCGAGAACGGTGGATATTATACAAAGCGTAGGCGGAGGGAGTATGCAAGCCTTGTCATTAGAAGCGGTACTGAAAAGTACGTTAATTGAAACAATCTCAAACTTTAATGTGACAGCAGAATCGTTGTCTATCTCGACTGGCATCGATTGTGCGCGGCTGGCCTCGTTGCTAAGCGCTGACACGGCCGATTTGCCGACGTTAGTGGAGTACAAAAAGATAATGACGTTTTTGCCCGTATCGCTGGCAAAAGAGCTGTATGCACTAAAGCCGCAATCTGCGACATCAAGCGATCGTTGCAGCGAGATCGTCGAAGAACTTGAATTCGTGGATGCGGTGGTTGGTCTAATGGCTGAAAGCGCGTCAGAACGTCAGTTTCCAATGATTGCAGGATTGCAGCGCCAGCTGCGCCGCATCCGCAATATGTTTTGACTAGGTGTTGTCGGCGATAGATTCAATCAATGTCTTTTGATTGATCTTCGCCCGCATCGCTATCAATCCACGTACCAATTTAGCGCCTGTCAGGCGCTTATTGGTATGTTGCTGTAGTTCAACCAGCCAGTCTTGTAACAGCTGCCGCTCATTTTGTGTGATGCGGATCACCAGTGGTGATACACCGCTGGTGTTGTTGTCTCGCCGGTTCAGTTTAATTGCCTTGGTTTCCTGCGTCGCCGGTGGTTTCGCCAGCTTAGTCTTACCTGCAAAATTCATACAAGTCGCTCCAGTAGTTCTTTAGTCAGTTCTTTGTAATCCGTTGCTGCACGAGCGCGAGCACTATAGAGGCGCACCGGCATGGCCGATGTGTTTGCCTTCTCGACTTCTTCATCAATGCGGATCACGCTTGAAAGCACGCTATCGGCATACGGTGCGAGTGAATCATTGATAAACCGCCCCATGACCTTTTTGGCCGCGTTAAATTTAGACTTAAAGATGTGTTTGGTATACGCGTCGCCCGCTCGAAATTCATCAATTAGCATCATTAAATCAGCAAGGCCATCCAGGCTAAAACCACCATCGATCGGAATTAGAAAATGGTCAGCGGCCACCATCGCATTAACGGTGCCTATTTGCGCGTTCGGCTGTGTATCGATGATCACAACATCAAAGCCTTTCATTCGCGCCAGCTGCTTTTTCAAAATGGATTCGCGATAAGGCCGCGTCATCAACAGATCAAGCGTTTGCATCAGACGCAAGCCGCTAGGAATGTAAAACAAATTTTCATGGTGCGGGCTTTGCTTTACCAGCGCATCGATAGCCGGTGGCGTTTTCGATAGTAACTCGGCCGTGGTAAGCTCGTGATCATATTCGCCAGCACTTAACACTTTGCTTGCGTTGGCCTGCGGGTCGATGTCCACAAGCAACACGCGGCGGCCCAGCAGGGCGAGTTCGTACGAAATGTTGACTGCGGTGCTTGATTTACCAGCGCCGCCTTTTTGATTGGTTACTGCAATAACCAGCATAATTAGCTCCTAAATGTGGGTTATGTATTACCTTTGTAATACAAACTCAGTGTAGCACCTTATCTTGCGGAGACGCAATGCAAACAGTTCGGCTATCACAAGCCACTATATCGAGATTGCCGCAAGGCGGTCTGCGAGTGCGCGACAAACATCTGCCCATCATCGCGGTGCCATCATCAACAAAACATAGAGTCAGTCTGTTTATTGTTAAACGATTCAGCGGATATGGCAGTGCACGCTGGATCAAATTAGGTGTGTGGCCGGATGTTAGTTGGTCCGTCGCGCGAGAAAAAGCGTTGGCCATCTTGGCCGAACATGCCAATGACCGTTCGCCCAGCGCAGCGATCGACAATGTAGAGTATCCGTTGGAAAGCGTTGGCGATGTGCTGTCATATGCACTAACACGTATCGAAGCCGATAAAAAAATGTCGCCGCATCGGACGCGGAATTTAAAAGGATTGATCACCAGGCATTTACAGCCTGCTCTGGGTGAGTTGCCGATCCATACATTAACCGTGGATGACATTTATAGCCGATTAGTCGCGCCACGATATGAACAGTACAAAGTTAGTTATTTATCGCTAATGCTGCGCACGTTACGACAAGTGTTTCGGCAAGTAGAACATCGAACCGGTCGATTGAATTTGCCAGCACTGAATTTAAAAACGTATACCAGCGCCGCAATTAAGCCAAAAGAGGCGGCGTATCATGTTGGCCAAGTCGCGGATGTCATGCAGCAAATCCGTCGAGAACGTCGGCCATGGTTGCGTGTGCTAGCTGCGTGGAGTTTGATGTATGGTGTTCGTGTTGGCGAAGTGTCGGCGCTGAGTTGGTCTGAGCATATCGATGTTGCAAATCGGTTGTACCGTTTGCCGGAGTCGTTGACCAAAAACGGCAAAGGCCATCGATTACCGTTGACTGATGCGGCACTGGACGTGCTAACGCTATATCGCCGTACCGAACGTGCACGAGGCCGACGCGGCGATCATATGTTTCCTGCGCGGCGGAATCCATGGCGTGCCGTGAATAAAACCTACGCCAGTGCACTGGTATCCAGGATGTTAAAACGTGGCAGTTGTCACGACCTACGAAAACTAATGCGGTCATGGCTCCAAGAGCATTGTAATGACACGTATGTTGGCCGTTTGATTCTTAATCAAAAGCAGGACGCGCTCGATGACATTTACGTGCAAAAATTGTTAGAAGACAAAAGCCGCGCGCACCTAGAAGCATGGCACGCGCGGCTGATTGAGAGTGGTTTGTTTGATGCGCTGGGTTTAACTCGCGGCGCGCAGTCCTTCAAACGCATCAAATCCTAACTGATTGCAATAATCGATAAATTCAGCAACATCAATACGGCGCTCACAGTTTTCGATCTTGCCGACAAGACTGTGAGGTTTGCCAAGTGTCTCGCCAACGGTTCGCATAGTCAGGCCTTTGGCTTGACGTTGCTGCTTTAACCATAACGCTAATTTGGCTTGTCGTTGTTCTACTGTCATCGTGTTACTCCTTGGTTAGTGCTTCGATCGTTGTTTCGTAGTCGCACGGCATAGCCGAGCGGAATTGGCCACCAGTGCAAAACACATGACCGGTTTCAATGACTGCACACAATGCGCAGCCACAGTGCGGACATTTGGATTGCAAAACGGCATGCGTGCCGTTGGGTTGCCATTCGGCAACCAGCTGGTTGATCACTTTGGATAAATTCATACCATCCCCAAAATGGCTAACCAGCTTTTGCTGATTAGCCGTTGATAGATATAACGACACTCGTTTGCTACTCATAGCTGCCTCGCATATTTGTATGACAAAGGCAATACATCTATCTACTGCAAAGTGCTAATCACCGGCATTTCTATCAGCATCATGCCTGCAAGCGCGCGGACGTGCTTGGCCATCGATTGAATGTCTTTATAGTGCCGATAGCTGCCAATGTTCATCGGACCAAGTGCTAAGCGTGTGCTATGTACACACCATTCGCCCTGGCGAGTGAAATACGCGGTATAGCGCACGCCGCGCCAATCAGTGCTGTAGTACGTGGTGCCGTCAATCGTGACGGACGCGATAGATGAATTGTTCATATTGAAAGTCCTGTCTGCTGTGCGCGATGCGCCAACTATTTCAGTGTTTGCCGGATGGCGATTGCATTTGTATCAATGTTTGATTGCTTTGTAAAGTGTTTTTGTATTACCTTTGTAATACAATTTGACGAAATTAAACAAGAGAGAATGACCGATGAATTTACCGCACTGCAAAAAGCCATGCCGCGACTGTCCATTTCGGAAAGACACCACCAAAGGCTGGCTTGGTGCTGAGCGAATGCAAGGCATCCTGGCGACAGATAGCTTTGTCTGTCATAAGAAGCAGCACCTTCAATGCGCCGGACACATGCTCATAAAAGGAGATAGTAACGCGTTTGTACGACTGGCCAACAGACTAAACATTGAGTTACCACTGACAGGTCGAGACGATGTATTTGAAACAGAGAGAGCTTGTATAGAACATCATAGATAAAATATTTGTATTACAAAGGTAATACATATTGACGTTGTAAAAAGCAGAGGCTAGAGTGATGTTGTGGATGACATCCACAGCCGAGCCAGCGGTGTTACTGGTCAGTAAGGTAAAGACGATGAAAACAATGTCATTGGAGCAATTCCAACACTTCTTATCCAGCGATGGCTGGACCCGCCAATATTCCTCAGAAACGATTGAAGGCGTGACTCGTACAGAGTATGGCCAAGACGATGATGGCGAGTTAAATCAAACCGAGTTAAATCACTTATGGGGTTATGCCTTAGTTACATCGACGCGCGATGGTGTTGAGATCCAGTACAGCGAATCTTGGTCAATGGATGAACAGATGCCGGATACGCTAACGACGGATAAAGACTCCAATCAGACTTGGCAATTAAAAGGCGTTCAGCTTGTCGATGACGATGGGGACATCATGCGCGATAGCGACGTAATGGATCACATCGATGTGCCTCGTGAGTTTTCAGCCTGTGATTATTCGTGGGCAAAAAAAGACATTGAAGATGTAGATTATGTGGAGAGTATCGCCGTGGAAACATTTGTGATTGAAGTTGATAACGCGCCAAGCATCCGCTTTAGCGGCGAAAAAATTGCACGAGCGTGCAGCAGTGACAACCAAGCCTGGGGGTCATCGTATAGCGGTAGCACAGGCCGCTGGACAGAGCTAACGCTTTACAAAACTGTTGGTGGTAAATACGTGTGCGAAATGGTTGGCCGTACACGCTGGCAAGGTGAGCGCGACCGATATTCTGCAAAAGTATGCACAACAGAAGCTGAGGTGATTGAGTTTTTCGGGCATCGCTGGCTTGCCAAAGAGCTTTATGCCGACGCAGGCATTGTTGATGTAGTTGATGTTGAGTAACAACAAGGATAGCGCCCATAAGGGCGCTTTAAGAAAGGATATGGACATGAAAGACTTTAAAGACTTTGTTTTAAACAACACGTTGGAAGATGTGGCCAATTACTGCGCGGCCAAGGCGCTGGAGCTGGGCTGCGATGAATCTGACATAGGCGAGAAAGCGACCGATGTTGTCGGTAGGTTTTACTGTCCAGATGACGCACTGGCCAAGCGATTTGGTTTTCTAACAGAAGAAAACTTGAATGATGATTGCGCGGAAATCGCAAGGGATGCTTTTGTAGAAGCAGGTGAGAAGTTTATCACTACAAGTACAGTTGTTGACGAGTTGCATAAATGGTACTGCGTATCGCGATTTAACGAAGGTTTTTACGCGGGCCAGATTATTTTCGTGGATATTAATGCGCTTGCCGCGCGTTTTCGAGCATTCGACAATATTGATGATGGCTTGGTTGAGGTGCCTTACTGATGGATGCGAACGTGAGCAAAAGTGAAGCGCGAACAAGCGCAGATGCAATCAAGTTGATGACCAAGATTTGTAAGATGGTCGATAAAATGAAACCTAACGAACTCGTGCGTAGTGTGTCTGTGGATTATGACGTTTCAACGGATGAGGTCGCTTATGGCTTGCCAGCAACATCGAATCTGATGAACGCAAGGAATGTGAGTTTCACCGTCTTTGTGTATGACGCGAGTAAAGAACGCGGCTTCCACAACACGCATATCACCATTTATTCGTGGGAAGGCGCAGAAAAAGTAGAAAAAAAGTTAGAGGCCATACGGAATATCTTGGTCGCAACGAGTGTAGAGCAAATCTACCGCTTATCTGATGAGGCGAATCAATCGCGGCGCTAGAGCGCTCAGCGGCAAAAATGTCCAATAACGAGTTATATGTTAAATAGGCCAGTGCATGCGTCAAAGTTGCACTGGCTTTTTTTATTCCTGCACGTACAGTGCTTGTGTAAATCTTAAATTTGCCACGGCGTATTTTAAATCTGCACAAGGAGCCATCGATGCACAACTTAACTAAACTCCGCACGCACTTCGATGCTGGTG
>JACCEA010653721.1_pt1 | contig 56766 bp, 75 predicted proteins | sample 7449851 | NCBI WGS metagenome assembly JACCEA01 (sample SAMN15323453, study PRJNA562643) | freshwater metagenome | isolation source: river surface water | place: USA:Blue River Watershed | collected 2017-08-18 | reverse complement strand
TTGGTCTTGTTCTAATTGCTGTATCTCTTCTGCCTGACGGTCTAGGTAATATCTTAAATATCTGCCATGCTTCACTCGGAATAATTTTTTAAAGGAGCAGAGGCAGGTCTCTAATTGGAAATTGTCCGCATTTAAGTCAGGAAAACGATTTTGGATTTCATTTAGAATATCACGAGCTTCTAATTCTAGAGATTTATATTGATCAGCAGTTAAAGGTGTATCAACTTCGTCATCTCGACCAAGGGCAAGTAACAACCCATTCCTGTGAGAACGGGAGCCGCTATAATCATTAAGCATAAGGTTATCAGGTTCGATATCAATTTGCCCAGTATGGCGCAGGTGTTGTAGATAGAACCAAGTAGAATAGCGACCAAACTTATGCAAATTGGATTTGATTCCATCCCAGAGGTTGTTAAAAGATTGCTCAGGTGTATTCCCATAAAATGATTCTAATCGTTCACGTTGAGTACCATTACCAATAAACTTTTGATAGGACTCAAACATTGCTGGGAGATGACCTTTGTTCCATTTTGTATCTGTTTGATACCTTAACCGTTTATAATTTTTACTATTCCAGTGTTCTATTCTAGAAACTGTTGCTAGTTCAAAATCAGGAAACTCATTCATTAGAACCCAAGCAGTTGGCAGGTAATAGGTATTACCATAGAGCCAACAGAACCAAAGACGTTGTTCATCGTTGTGTTGGTATCTTTGGTTCAGGTAATTAGTTGCCCATACCGCTGGATCACAGTCTTTGTATTTTAGTGACCATGCATACCAGCGGATAAATGCTTCTCTACGATTTTCTTTTAGTCTATAATCAATCATCAAATGCAGGTAATACTTCTACAGTAATATTAAGTTTAAGGAAATTAATGGTTTCTTTTAAATCACCGATCCAATCATTTTCTTGTTCAGAAATAATTTGATCTTTTTTTGTATAGTGTAAAATAATAGCACCCTTTTCAGTTTTTAAATTTTTCATTCTTCTACAAATATAAGCAAGAGGTTTAGCATGAGCAGTATCAGACATAGCAATACAAACAGTTGCAATATCATCTTTTTCATACTTATTCCAAGAATATGCAGCAAAAAATGCTGAATCATACCGTTTTAAATTCTTTTGAAACTTCAATTCAGCTTGATTTTTCTCAAATTCCACCAAAATAGAATTCAAATAACCATTTAATTGTTGTTTTGAACCACAAACAATTAAATATCTATCATAAATTAATGATCTTGCATGTTCAACATGGAGGGGTTTAGATAAATCTAAACCCTCACTAACAATAAAATTTTTAATATTTCTAATTAAATCTGCTTTTGTGTTTGGTTTTTTAATCACAAACTCTTCTCTATTTTCATAGAGACCAAATAATTCATAATTTTTGTGTCGTTTATCACCAAAGCCAAATTCTGATGCATTAATGTACACTACAGGAACTTTATTCCAACCCCTAGCTTTTTTGGCAGCATAAAAACGAGTATTTCCATCAATAATTTTACGAGTACCATCCTCTTCAACTGCTACAACAATAGGACCAAACCCTTTTCTTGCTTCTTCTGGATTTTCTTCTAATTTATTTTTAATTTTTATAGCATGAGTTAAATCAAGTTCTTCTTCTCTGACTTGATTTCTATCAAATAAATCAACATCAACAACAAATTCTTGGAATACTTGATATTGTCCAGCATCAATTCTTTCTGAAATTGCGGTTACAATATCTTTATCTTCAGCAAAAATATCTTCAATTTCCAAACCATTTCCATTGCCTTCAATATAATCAATGACAACTTGTTTCATTTCAGAGGTGAGTAATGATTCATCAACACAATGAGCATTATTTTTTGCATTATAGAACATTTCTGGTTTAATAGCTGTTCCATATTTTAACGCAAACCACTCTAATGTTTTAGCAGTATCTTCTTGAGCAGCATCACCAACAAATAATAAAGATTCTCTCATATTACCTAGAGAATATTCTTCCCAAAATTCTGAACTAGAAATAGATGAAATATAAATCAATTTATCATCACCATTAGGTGATTTAAAACCAATATTCATCATACCATTTTTGATATTTTTCCAGCCATAAACATAAGTTTTCATAATATAATTTTCAAGTTGTTGTTAAAGATAACTTATTTTACTATAAAAATTGCTCTAGGTCAAGCACTTTTTTAAAATTTTTTAAATCAAAGACTTCAACACATCCACCTTTACCCTTTTTATTGACTGCATTATAGATTACAGAGTCTGAATAATCATAATCACCACCAACAAAAGTATCATCAACGATTTTAAAGATGCTTAACTGACACCCACTTTTCTGTTTACCCCAAAATTTGAATCCAATCTTCTCATAAAAAGCAATTGCTGAGATTTCAGAAGAAACTCGGAAATATTTTGCACCATTTGCTCTAACGGATTTTAATGAATCCTCGCATAAGATTTTAGCAACACCTTTACCTCTGTGTTTAACAAAGGTATGCAGTAATTGAAGATTAGCAACAGGTGGAGTTCTTTTTGAAATTGTTGTTATAATTGCTCCACACAATTCATCACCATCAAATAATCCAATACAATAATCCCATTGCTCTTGCATATCAGCTTTAGCAACAAAAGTTCTAGCAAAATTATCACCTTTATCAGTTGATATTGCTGAAATAAATTGATCCCTAGAGCATTTATTCAACTTCAAGGTATTCACGAGCTTTTTTTCCGCGTTCTTTGTCATATTTTGTATCGATCCAACCTAAAAATTGATTTAAATCCCAAATCATTGGAGGAAATTCATAATTATTTTCCATAATTAATTCTAGAACATCCGGACCATCGTTTAATGCAGCATCCATAAAATCATTAACAAATCTAAAACAAGATTCAATTTGAACTCGGTTCATCGTTGACCTAAAGAGCCTAAACTCAACAGTACCAATATGTTTCATTGAATACATGTTGATGGCATAACGAAACGGGCGACCCATTGAAACGCCATCTTTACCGGCAGCATGTAATTTAACAAAATGATCAAAATCAGTTGTTAAATTAATAATGTTATTACACATATAATCCGGCATTGGGCGGCCACCATCAAATTTCATATACATTTTAGCACCTTTAGCCAACTTCATATTAGCTGGTTCATAAAATCCATATACTCGATCAATAGCAACTTGTTGATTTTCTTTAATATATTTTGTTAATCGTTTTAACGCATCAATATCATCTTTTAACCCAGGAACAAAACAATGAATATGAGTATGAGATGTTGTACAAACAGTTGGTTGATTACCGTTATCAATAAAAAATTGTTCTAAGTCAAAATAACGTTCAACCTGTTCTTGCCAAGTTTTTGTTGGGCGAGTATTGATCTCACCACCAAAAGGAGGCTCAAGACCTAGAGGATCACAACAAACGTTTTTATAAGGTTCTCTTAAATTAATAATATCAGTTTCAGCATGTTCCCAGGAACCAAGATGAGTAGGGATTTCTAACGCTCGATGAACATCGCCCCATTCAATTTCCATACCCCATGTAAAATTTTTTGAATCATATTTTTGCATAATCTACCTGCTGCAAATCTAGAGAATTCACTCCAGAAGCTTGCTTAAGAAGTTTAAATTCATTAACACAGTAGTATGTGTTAACATCAATTATCGAGCTGCTCGCATTGACTCCAGCTCGATTTGGTATATTTTCAGTTGATGTTACTAACCAGCCATTACTTAATTGTGCTGAATATAGCGGACGCTTGCCATTACGATAAAATCTCAGAGTTTTATCTTTATAGAGTTCACAAACAGCCAATGAAGAATTTTGCCAAACTTCTAGAGAAGATTTATTATCTTCTAGTGTATGAAGTAATAATTCAGTATCATTTCTTGTAGTACAATCATAACCATACAATTCTTTCCAGTGTTCAGGAAGTTCTTGAGTAATTACTCCATTATGAACAACAGAGAAATTATCATTAGAAATAGGTTGATTAAATTGTAAATCAGAAGTTGAATACCGACAATGACCAACTAAATACAAATTCCCATCCTCATTAACATATTCTGGAAAATCAAAAGGGAATTGATCCGCAGGAATTGGTAACTTTTCAGTTATTACTCTATTGTTTTTGATATAAGAAAGACCAGTTGCATGTAATCCTCTTATTTTTGATTCGATAAAAACCTTCAACAATAAGTCAAAGTCTATTATGTTTGGATTATTTAAAACTGCTCCAATCACTGCACACATTTAATACCTCTTTTTATTAATATTATACTATAACATTATAAATTAGTAAAGGGTTATAATTGGAATTTCTGTAGATGTTTTCTAGTAACTTTAACAGAAATCCAATCATTATAATATTGATCAGAAAGGATTACATCCCTTGAAAATTGTTCTTTTGCTTCAAGATATGAAGCCTGAGATTTTGAATAACATATATGAAGAATTTCTCTGGTAAAAGATTCTGTACCATGTTCTTGAACCAGAGATTTTAATGTTTCATTAGAACCATAATATTTTTGCCAATCAGACTCAATCTTAACACGTTTTCTTTTTTTATTTCTTTGGATAAATTTAGATGAATGAAATAATTTTTTCCCAATATATTTTTTACCATTTAATTTATTTGTAATAATATATACAAATCCAATTGCATTATCAGGAACTTCAATTAATTCAATATCATTATAAATCCACATTAAGATTTATTCTTCTTCGTCTTCAAGTAATTCTAATTCGATATCATCATTTTTGCAGATAGCACAAAATTTTAGATCGTCTGCAATACATCCTTGTTCATATTCAACAGTATATTCTGAATCGCATTCGAAACAATTTACTTTATATTTCATAGGCTTCCTTTCTTATTCTTTATATTGATTTTAATTTATCAATGGAGCACACTAAACTTGCCGCATCACCACTACGGCGATCTTTAAATTCATAAATTAAATTTGAAAATTGTGAAATAATTTCTAAAACGCTTGTACCAACACCAGTCCCAATATTATAAATCTCGCAACCTGGAACAGAATTTTCTAGAAATAATTTATGGTATTTAGTTAAATCTGAAATATCAATATAATCTCGAACACAGGTTCCATCTGGTGTTGGATAATCGCTACCATAAACAGATAAAGCAGAATTTGTTTCTAGAGCTTTTTTGATATTAGGATACAAATTATCAGCACCTGAATCCCGCAATAATCCACTTGAATGTTGCCCAATAGGATTAAAATATCTTAAGATAGTAACCTTTAAATCTGGATTTTGTTGCGATATTTTTTGTAAAATTTGTTCAACCAATAATTTTGTAGCACCATAAGTTGACATTGGACCAATTGGACTAAGTTCGGTTAATGGTTCATCGGATGGAGCATAAACAGTTGCTGAACTCGAGAAAATAATATTTTTAACACCGTGTTCGACAATATATTCTAGGAAAGTAACAGATTTATTAACATTATTATCAAAATATAATTCAGGATATTTTGCACTTTCTTTGATTGATTTATATCCAGCTAGATGGACTACTTCTGTAATAGAATATAATCCTAAGATAGTTTTTAATAGAGATACATCACTAATACAACCTGTAAAAAAATATGGTGATTTGCCTGTAATTGTTACAATATGATCAAGAGTTGTAATATTAGATCTTGATAAATTATCTAGAATAACAACTTCTTTACCCTCATTTAACAAATCAACTACTAAATGCGATCCAATATATCCCAATCCACCTGTCACTAAAATCATAATTTCCCTTTTATATTATAATAAAATTGGTGTAATACAACACCAAAATTATAAAAAAATACTGTTAATAAAAATATAATAGGGAGAAATAATACAACATAAAATAAAATAAAAATAAGTGTAATTAATGTTGGCATATTTCTCCTTATTATAATAAAATTTAATTATATTTAGTCAGTAAATTTACTTGTATCAATTCCCAATGGCCAAGCGGTTCTGGGACTAACCGTTGGAAGGGAATCTTCAGGGTCTCTGATATTAGTTGCATATTCTCGTTTACCAAAAATTTCATGCAATTCCTTATAGAGCACTACAGCATCGTCAAAAGAAACCACAACTTCTTGATCATTTATGGTTAATACAAATTTCGTCATTTTCATAAACTACTCCTTATAATTTATAGACTTATCCGTGACAACTTAAACATTCACCTTTACTCACATTAACACCATTTTCAGAACGGATATAATACAGTGATTTAATCCAAGGATCTTTAAATGCTAATTTATGTACTTCGCTAATATATTCTTCATCTTCATCAGCCGAGAAAAAGAAATTAATACTTTGAGCCTGATCAATATAACGTTGACGAGCACTAGCTAATCTAACAATCTGTTTTTGATCAATTTCAAATGCAGTTTTAAATACAGCTTTCTCATCATCTGTTAACCAATCAACATGTTGAACTGATCCACCATTACTGATAATATCTTTTACTGCAGCATTACTATAAACACCTTTTTCTTTCATTAATTTCAATAATGAAGGATTAACTCTGTCCATCTTACCAGCAGCTGTATTTTGAACATAAGCATTTTTATAGATTGGTTCAATTCCCTGACTAACAGAACCACAAATTAATGCTGAACTTAAATTTGGAGCAATAGCAATACGATGAGTATTTCTCACACCATAACCACTACACCATTCAGGTTCACCCCATTCTGAAGCCATCCATTGAGAGGCTCTTAACGATTCTGCATTTAAATGTTTAAAGATTTCAATATTTTTATAATATGCATCCATTGATTCAAATGGAATTAAATTATCCTGCAAATAAGTATGAAATCCTAGTAAACCTAATCCCAATGCTCTTGATGCCCCAGCAAATGCAACAACTTTTTCCATTCCAGGTTCACTTTTACCAATCTCAATTAAATCTTGATTAACGCAATCTAGAAACACTGTTGCATTAAATACAGCATCAGTATCTTTCCATTCATCATATAATGAACAATTCATAGAAGATAAAACACATGAGAATGTATAATCTTCGCTAGAATGAAGAGTGATTTCCGTACATAGATTTGAAGCTTTCACATCAAGACCGCGATCTTTGTACATCTGTGGATTTAACTGATTAACTCTATCAACGAAAAAGAAATAACCTTTACCAGTTATCATCTTTAACTTTAACGCAGCCTGATAACGCCCAATAGCGTCCCTATCACCAACATCTAATCGCTCGATAAACTTATCTGTTACATTCCAACCAATATTAGCGTCGTCAGGACTTTTACTGATATAATTTACAATCTCATAAAAATCAGGATGGTCAATTTCAAGATATCCAGCCCAAGCTCCACGTCGTTGACTGCCCTGTGAAATATCTCGTGACATTTGAACAAAATCTTTAAACACAGGAAGTACACCGCTTGCTCCACCTTTAACACCATTAATTTTCGCTCCACGAGGTCTAATAGCTCCAAGATAACCAGATGTACCAAAACCATTTTTACTCAATACAGCTGCTTCTTGTTGAGCTCCATAGAATCCATAAACAGAATCTTGGATAAATCCACCACTACAGCTTACAGGACAACCAAATCCAGTTCCCATGTTAGACAACACTGGAGTTGATGCAGCTAACCAACCATTCCATAATAACTCAAAAAATTTAGGTTGCCATTCAGCAGGATTTGGAGTATAACTAGCAGCATGTTTTGCAATTCTAGTATAAACAGAAGCTAAATCTGGATATTCAGCAGAAAGATTTTTTTCTTTTAACATCTGCCATGCAATAGTTGTACACCATTTTGGTAATTTACCTTGTTCTTGTAACTCTTTTCTTTCGTTACTTAACTCATCATAAATTGATAATTCTTTTACCATACAAATCTAGCCTCTTTCCAATTTCTGTTGTAGTCACTACCTGTGCTTGAGAAAAAATCATGTAGTGTAGTTGATTCTAAATCTTTGTAGAACCATTCAGCAATTGGATTGTAAGTTGGTTTAAAAATAGCTTTATAACCCAATTCTTTTAAACACATATCCAATCTAGATTCTGTAAAATGATTTAATTGATTTTCTGTAATACCTTTAATACTACCCTTTTCAAAATTCTTAGCATTAATAATCATTTCATGCTCAAGAATTACTCTAGCAGTTTCTTCTAATTCTTCTTTTAAATGTAACAATTCTTCTGGTGTTAATTGATTATCAGCAATTGCTTCTGCTAGTAGAGTGCGAAATAACCATGCACCACCTTGATTATGTAAGGATTCGTCAATTGCAGAAAAATTAATCCCAGCATTTACATTAACAGCTTTATTTTTACCATTAGAATTAAAATGTTTAATAAATGCAAAACTAGAGAATAAAACAGCACCCTCTACCATAGAGAAAATACCAACGGATTTTAATTTATCCATTAATGTCGTTCTTTTGGATAATCTTTTACCAATCCATTTCATACGATTAACTAGAATTGGATCATCTAGGTATGAATCATAAAATTCATCTGTATCTAAACCTAATACTTCATTAATTTTATTATAGAATGGGGCATGAACATTTGTTTCCATAAAAGCAAATGCATCAGCCATTCTTTGAATATCAGGTCTAGGAAAAACCTGCGAAACATAATTTTTCCAGTATTCATTTACTGAAATTTCATATTTTGTAAACAATTTAAGAGTAGATGTTAAGCCGTGATATTCAGCTTCATTAAAATTTGTTTTTAAATCATGGAGATCTTTTTCAACTTCAATTTCAAAATCAAACCACATAATTTCTTGTTGTTTTCTAGCGAATTCAATTGCTACCGGATAATCCACAGTATATGTGGTTTTTGGAGTCAATAATCTAATGCCCATATCATTCCTTTTCAAAAATTAAAACAGTTGCATCCCTGCAACACCTAATATCCTTTCAACGTTATCTATATATTACTTCTGAAAATTCAACATAGGAACTGGACCAGTCATATACTGCGGTAATTGTCCATCCCATTTATCAATTTTATTCAGTTCCAATACAGCAGGATTATTCTTTAAAGCAGCACCTTTAATCTCAATTGCTTCAGCTTCTGCTTTGGCAATAGCTAATTTAGATTCTGCAACACCACGAGCTTCAGCAATTGCTTTATCAGCTTCGGCTCTAGATTGAGCTACTTCATTTTCACGCTGTTGAGTTTTTTGTAATGCTTGAATTTTTGCATTAATAGATTCGACTACAGTTTGCGGTAATCTCATATTACCAACCAAATAGAGTGACTCTACTTTAATACCAACAGGATTCATTTCAGCTTGAACAATAGAAAGAACTTCATCAACTAAAGCAGCTTTACCTTCACCATAAACCGATTCAATATCTCTAGAAGATGCAGCTTTATTAAATGCATCTCTAACGCTATTTCGCAACACAAGATTAGTAATCTCATCAGTACCTTTACGATATTTTTGAAAAATAGTTGTTACTTTATCAGGTTCAATATGATAACTAATACCAACATCAGTATTAACAGTTAAACCTTGTTTAGTTTGAAAAGTAAAACTATCATCGTTTGGACTACCTTCAGTTGCTGCTTGAGTCCAAACATGATTTTGAGTAAATGTTGGGAATAAGAATAATTGTTCATTAACACCAATCCAATATCTACCTACACCTAGGACTTGACTATCAACACCCTTTTCGCCACCATTTAAAAATACTTTAATACCTGTATACCCTGGCGGAACATTAGAACAACCAGTAATAAACAAGAACATCAATAACATAATAATTTTTTTCATTTACTTTCCTTTAATCAAATTTAACACATAATTAATTGCTGTTGGCAGCGTAGCCAGAGTTAAAATAACAGCAACAATACCACCCATAACAAAGAAATCATCTTTATACGAAATTAAAAACGGACACACAAACCCAAAACTAATAACATACCCAATAACAATTAAACACAATTTAATAAATTTAACACCCATTTTTACCTCAATTTTATATAAGGAGAAATATAATTTTCTCGTAAATGATTCACACTAAAAGTTCCTTCTGGATTACCAGAATGTATTTCAGTTGCATGTTTAGTTTCTCCCTGAGAATCAACAAAATTATCTACTTTATGTGAATACAAATTTCCATTATAATCCCGTTTAGATATAGGTTTAAATGCAGAATCATATAATTTATTTAAATGCTCATCATCACCAAAATATCTAATAGATTGACCTCTATCTAATTTATCTTTATACAATTTTATTGCAGTACCAACTAATGGTGCGGCTGCAGCACCTTTATGTTGATGCAGCCGCTCAATGCCAGTTTTTGAATTATCATCAGCTCTAGAAAAATGTACTTCCCAGGCATTTTTATGTTTAAATCTTAAAAATACATAAGGAGTATTTTTATGTGTTGTATGATACGCTTCTACATTAGTCAATGTATGAGGATAATATCGCTCCTTTACAGCATCTTCTAATGGTTTATGTCTATGCAAATCTAATGTTGTATCGAATATTTCAGTCAATTCAATAAAATTAGAAAAAGATTTCATTAAACATCACCTTCCGCGCGAACTTCTGATTTAATAATCTCAAATCCTGCAGGATAACGAGCAGATAATTTCTCAACATTCATAACAATAATTTCATCAAGTGTAGTACCCAATGCAGATGCTGCTACCGCCAAATACCAACAAATATCACCCAATTCACGTTTCATATGGAAAACATTTTCTTCGTTTAACGGCTTACCTTGAAATAAAATTTTCTTAACAACTTCAGTAAACTCACCTGCCTCAGCAGTTAAACCAGCAGAAGCAGTAACCAATTGAGGAATTTTAACACCAAACTCTTTTGATCCAGTATTAAGTTCTTCTAATCTAACCATTAAAGAATTGAAATCGCTGGAAGCAGGAGAAATTGTACCAGCCACAAATTTTTCATAATCTTTTAATTCAACTTTACTCATTAATATTTTCCTCTTTATTATATAACATTTGTTCAATTCTATCTCTGTATTGAATCCAACCTTTAAAATTTCTGTAATAAAAATCAGATTCGCCTGGAGTTGCTTGGTGTTCAGCTGGGCTTGCATGTAACGGCTCAGAACCAACTAAACGATCATGTAACTCAACATCTTTTCTTACATGAGGATTTGATCCATCATGATTGCTATAAGATACTCTAGCACAACGAGCTGTTGAACATTTTAATAGAATATCTTCATCACATAATTCGCGTTCTGTGTCAGTAATATAAGGTAAATGCCATTCACCATGCTCAACTTTTTTTGGTTGACTATTTTGAATTGCATCATAAATTGCTTTTGCTAATTCCTGAATTTCTGGTTGAGCATCAGGATGAATTCTTAAATTAAAGAAATTTTCCCATTCAGTTGAAGTAACAATAACATTAATATATTGCCATGGTTCAAGAATACGATTACCGATTTGTTTATGTAAACCAATTTTACTAAACACATAAGCAAATACACAAGCAAATTTAGCAGATAATTTCCAGACAAATTTAGCAGCTGTTAATTTGAATCCACTTAATTCAGATTTAGCTTGCATACCAGCAACATTAGCCCCCCAATGAACTGGCATAGCAGGATCATTCCATACTTGAGCAATAATTTTGCTAATAGGAATAGCTCTAGAACTAGACGCAGACCTAGAGAATACTCGATGTGTCATAAATTCTGCGTGAATAAATCTAGGATATTTTAATTGTAGTGTACAAATTCTATTTTCAATACCATCAAAATAAGAATCTGCAATCATTTTAGCTGTAATCATTGTTCAAAGTGCTCCTTATAATATTTTTCAAATTCAGGTTTATCTAATGGTATATATTGTTCTTCAGTATATTGAAACCAAACACCATTAATACGCAAATATTCTGTACCATCAACATCAAATCGCGTACATTTTAAATCTTCAAGTTTTTCCACAACTCAAACCTTTTTCCAGTTTAAAAATTCAATTTCAGCAATCAACCCAGAATAGGTGTGCTTAGTTATTATACCTAACAATTCCTGTTCCGTCAAGCCATTTTTTATAGCATCATTAATATCTTTTGCACCAAAAGTCTCTGGTAACAAACAAACATTGAATCCATTTTTTATAAATTTTTTAATGTTTTCAACAATATTTTTATTTCTCGGTTCACAATCAGGAACTAATATCAATTTATCTTTTGAGAAAATATTTCCAGCAGCTGCTAAATTAGAATCCGCGGTAGCAATTGCATTGGGGAGAAATAGACTGTCAAAAGGACCTTCTACAACATAAATTGGTTTGGTAATATCAATTCTATCTAAACCAAAAATTTTTTCATGATCTCTATTAAGTTTTACAGTTATATATCGCATAGAATAAGCATCTAATGCTCTACCCTGAAAAGCAATTAACTCCCCAGATTTCGAGAAAAATGGAATAATAATTCTAGGACCAGTTTTATCTAAGTGTTTATCAGAAACACTCTCAACAAATTGTTTGAAATCTTCAGCATAATATAATTGAGAATAACTGAATCCAGGAATCTTTCTATTTAAAATATATTTTTTAGCAATATGATCATCAGGTAATGATTCGATAGTTGGTAAAGCTAATTTAGGTTCAACGGTTTCAAATTTTGGTATAGAAGGTTTTTCTATCACTTTGCGTTCTGTGAAAGAAGTATTTTCTTTGTAATTTTCAAGTATGTATTCTTTCTCTAGATACGGGTCTAGAAATTGAATTAATGATTTTAATGTTGTACCTTTGTCGCAATTAAAACAAGTGAAAAAGTATTGATTATTTTTAGAATAAACGAACCCTCTAGTTTTAGAACGGATTTTTTGCGAGTCTCCGCAATACGGACAACGAAATGTATACAAGTTGGTGTTCTTTTGCTTGAACAGTTGCAACTTAGGGGACAACATTAAAAGATATTTTCGATCAATCCAAATTGACATAAAAAAGCCTATAATTCTAGTATAGGCTTATTATACTATAGAAGCGGTTTTTTGTAAAGCTTTTTAGTTAAATAATTTCTTTACAGAGTCTAAATTTGATATCAACCAAGTGATAGCAGCTATAATTCCCATTCCCATCCATTTAGTTTCAAACAAACTTCCTGTTTTATCTTCTATGGTTCGAATTCTTTTACTCAAATCTGCATCTAGAGTTTTAATTTCTCTTGTAATCAATTTTTCGATAGAATTAATTCTATCGCTCAGTTCTTTCTCTGATTTTTCAAGGGATGAATATAGTTCTGTTAATTCTTCTTTTGTGAAAGTAAGGTTTGATTCAACCTTTGTTGTCTTATCAACTAACGTGTCATGTTGAGCATCAATTTTATTAATTAATGTGTCCATTTTTTCAAAAAGTTTATTGATAAACGAAACTTCCTGTTTTAACATGGCAATTTCTACCTTTAAATCTGTTAAGATTGAAGTTTCCATTCTTTCAGCCATTTTTATTCCTTAAATATGTTTTTTCTATATTTGCGGTTTTTTCTACTAAAATATCTAATTTTTTAGAATATTTTTCCATAGAATCTAATAATCTTTCGCATCTATTGTAATCAATGATTGACGAAATCGCCTCACTTGGGTGTGTTGAATTATTATGGTGACAATTACTATCTACATCATTGAAAACAACAGACATATCAAAATACCGATTAACTTAATTTTTGTAATTTATAAACAGTTGTATTACATAACTCAACTGTTTCGTCAATTATATTCTGTAACGAACTATCATCAGTAATTAAAATTCTGTTTTTAGCAATCCAAGTTCTAAATTCAATTATAGCATCAACAGCTAATTGCATTTGAGGAGCAATTGGCGGTAAAGTAATAAATTTACCATATAAACCAATATAGGCTTCACAAAATGAATCAATTGATTCAATAATTTCTTCGTAAAATGTAGCAAGAGCAGAATGCTCAGAAAAAGAATCAGTACTTAAATGAGCAAAATGAGTTGTTGTAGCTAAAGCTCTTGCCCTGGAAAAAAATTCACTAGCAGTTGAGTTTGAAATTCCTTCTTTAGTAGAAGGATCATTTGCTTCAGTTGGCGGATTAGATGGAGAATTTGTTACTTCAAGTAAAATGTCATCAATACTTGTTTCTAACGATTCTAAGAGTTCAATTTCATTAATTTTAAATTGATGAGTTCTTTTAAACCCCTGTTCATCAATGATTGATGTTATTTTATTTAAATATTTATCCATTAGACTTCCTTGTAAATGTTGCTATAACAGGGTTTGATTTCTTTTTCTTAGAAACACCTGGTTCCCCTTGTGGACCAACTCCACAACCAGCAATTGCGCCTCCACCAACACTATTAGTTGGAGCCCCTCCGATACCAGCAGCTGCCCCATCTTCTTCTAAAAATTGTTTAAATGTTTTCATAATTGCCTTAATATGTGCGCGATATCCATATCAATAGGAATATCAGAAGAAATAACTTTATTATTATTTATTTCTATTTCTTCAGACATTCTATTCAAATAAATCAAAAATGTTTTTAATGCTGGGTAATATTCAGCATCTAATTTAAAAAATAGCATTTTATTTACTGCACAAGTAGGTCCAAAAACATTAAATAATAATATTAAATGATTTAAAATTAATCGTTCAGCTAATTCTTCACTTTTTTTATATTTCCTCAACAACCTTTTAATATAAGTTATTCTCTTTAAGTCTGAATTAAACTCAAACGTAGAATAATGTGTTGAAATGTAATGTTTTGCAGCAAATAATAAAAAATTATCATCAGTCAAATTATCCATAATTACCCATAAAATTTAAAAGTTATTCTATTTTAGCAGAACATTTATACAATCCATCAATTAATTTGTAAGAAAATTTTAAAATGTAAGGATTAGTTTCGTTAATTTTTCCGTCAAATTCATCCCATTTAACGTTACGATGACCAACAGTTAATTGAATTGAATCAGACTTCATATCATTCGAATCTACCTGAGGTATATCTAAATTGTACATCGCCAACAATTTACTTAATTTTGAAATTGCTTGTTCAATAGAAACAAACGATTGATTAAATATCAAATCAATATTTCTATTCAATTGATTTTTTATTTCAGGAATAGAAATATCGGTTGTTGCTGGAGTTTCGATATCAACAACCGGAGCTGCTAAAAATTTTTCATTTAAAAATGCTTTAAAAGATTTCATCTATATACCAATAAGTTAAGGTTTATATAATATTTATATAATATTTATATATTAGTTTGGAGTTAAGAAATTATTATCAGTTTGAGCTTGCTCTTGATCAGAATTAGATGTATTAGCATTAAAATCTGGGTAACCAAAAAATAATACTTCTCCTTTCTTACCTTTAAGATTATCTTGTTTTATTTCTTTTATTGTATTATATAATGTTGGCGTTTCAACGCTTTCATAATGATTAATTTTAGCCCATGCATGGAATGCAGGAGAGGCTTTAATTTTTGCTCTAATTTGTTTTCCTACTGGACCACGTAATTTATATGGATCTAAACCTAAACTTCTATAATAAGTAACAACAGCATCATATTTTGAAACTTCTTGTAAATCTTCAGCTTCTTCGCAACATTTTTTAGCTTGAGCAGTTGCAATTGCCATTTTTTTTGACATACCTTCTGGAGTAGAACCCATTCCTGGATTTTCTCGTTCCATAGCCTTAGCAATTTCTTCTCGTTTTTTTAATTCAGCTTTAGTAAGTTCTCTTTCTAAATATAATTTTTTAATACCATTTAAATCCATTATTATTCCCTTATTCGATAGATTTTGGAACTGCTACTTTTTTAAAAAGTATAGCCTTTGTTTTATTTAAAATTTTTCTAGTGTTTTCTTTATCTTGATCGCTTCGCATATCAGATGAACTAGATTTTACTTGTTGCATAGGACCAGTTGCAATTGGGGATAAATCCCAAGAATAAACATCAGAAGATTCTGATACACCAATATATGATGACCAAGTTCCAGGAGTTAAACCTCTATTATCTACGCTATCCCCAGGAACAGTACCTTTTACTAATTTTTTCTTTAATTTAACTTTTGTAATATCTTCTAAAGTTAAATTTGTTTTAAAAGTTAAATCATCTAATATACTAGAAACATATTCTCTTGATTCAGATAAATCTAATACTTGAGAATTATTAATAACAATATTTGATGGAAATAACCCAATTATTGAGGTTTTATTAGAATTACCCATTGCAATTCTATCAAATGATTCTTTTAAATTTTTTCTATTGTGCAATCTATCGTATGATGTAGATAAATCAGCCTCCACTAAAATCAGATGTGTTACATACCCAACTGATTCAAGAACACTTTTAGTTAAAACAAAATTTAAATCATATGAATTTGCTGTTACTAAAATAGAACGGTTCTCTAATAAAGAATATTGTTTTTCAAATTTTGCTCTTTTAAATGCAATATCATTAGATAACATTTCATCAATTTGAGTTGATGCAAATTCAACAACATTAAAGTTGGAACAAATATCTCTAATTACAACATCTTTTCCAGAACCTGGACTTCCAATAATAAAAATAGCTTGATTAGTTTGCATTTACAGTAATCTCAGTTTATGTAAAAACCCTTGAACATATGATTCTTTTATATTCATACCAGAACGAACATCGTGCATCAATTCTTTTGCATGTTCATCTGAAACGTTACTAGGAACACCTTTTCTAAATGATTCAAAATCGTTATTTTTAGCATGTTCCCTCATTTTTGTTCCAGACATACCTTCAGTTCCTTCTGAATCTGGATCTCTATGACCAGCTGAACGGACTTCTATCTGTTTAAAATTATAATATCCGTGTTTCCCTTCTACGCCATTATATTTATTAATCAAATCTTCCATATCTTTAGTTCTATCAGATCCACCAACATAAATTAAATGTTTATGACCTGCATCATGTAATTTGGATAAATGATGCAATAATGTTGGAGAATTTGTATCAGCAGCAGTAAAATTTGTTTTAGGCGAATATCTAGAAAGATGTTTTAATTTTTGTTCTGCGCTTAATGGATTTTTCTTTGGATCATGCGAACCAGAAACTATGATCGAATGGTCTGCACCTTCTTTATCTGCAACAGAATGAACAGCATGAATTAATTTTAAATGTCCTGTTGTTGGCGGATTCATTCTACCAAAAGCAGTAACTACAGGTTTTAAATTAGCCATATTAACGCACCTTTGATAAATTTGCTTTTGAGAATTCTTCTCGATTAACCAATTTAGATGGTTCTCCTTCATGATGAATAACAAACCCTTCTGGATCAGTTCTCTTACCTGCTATATGATGTTCTAATCCGCCTTCATGTTGATTTAAAGTTTTAACTAAAATATCTTTTGCTTTTTGCAAATGGTGATGCATTTTGAATAAATTATTATAATGATCAGCATTACCTGATATATGTTGTAAATGGCTACTCAGTTCTATTTGTTTTCTAGACTTGCCAGCATCCGTTTTTAGCTTATCTATTTGTTTTTGATACTTACCTTCAATATGAGCTTTTAAACCTTCTGCAGACGGGATCTCGCCTGTTTTAACAGTATGATTTATGTAAGTAGCTAAATGACCAGAATCTCCGCCATGAGGGGATATTGCACGATACATTGTATCTTTGTGTTGATCGTGAATTTTTTTGGCAGCATCTAAATGCTCATTAAACTTCTTTTGATCTGATTCAGAATAATGAACATTTTTTGTATCGTGTTCGGGTGTTTTAGCCCAAACATCTGGGTGGGAGGTGAAGTTGTGTAAATCTGGGTGAGGATCAGCTTTCATTGATGATAATGTATCACCGCGATATTGTGTATGAGTTACAACGCCAACTTTAGCTTTTTTAATGTTATCAGCATCATCACCATGAGCTGTATAAGTGATTGTATTAGGAGTAAACGATACAGAACCGTCTGGGTTATGTTTTTTATCTTCTTCTCCACTAAACATTAAATCTCCCTGATAAACACCCTTCTTAGGTGTTACTTTAGGGAGATGATCTAATGCATCTTTTAATTTATTTACTAATCCGGGAGCATGCCCGTGATGAGTTTCAATATCTTCATGAGTATAGTTTATTTTTGGATTTTTATTAAAAGCTGATTTTGAAGCTACAAAGAATTTACCAGTTTCTGGATGATGACCATAAACAATAGATGGAGAACCATCATATTTCATAGTAAGGTGAGAACTGGATTCACCGCTCTTAACATAATTATGAGCATGATTTAATGCCCCAAAAGCGTGATCAAATCCTGCCCCACCTTCAAAAACTCTATCTTCTGGATGTTTGATGTGTTTTAATTTAGAACCCTCTTCTTCACTTTCTGCTAAAAATAATTTAAAAGATAACATAAAACCCCTTTGGTTTATAAATTTAACAATAATTACTATTTATAAATTATTAAATTAATCTATCCAAAATATCATTAATAGTATATTTCGGAACAAACCCGAGAGATTTTAACTTTGAAATATCTAAATAATTTCCACCCCAAGAAGAATCAGGATCAACAATTTCAATTGTTGAATTTGATTTCAATTTTTTAGCAGCAAATTTTATAACATCACCTAGTACAGAAGGAATTCCTGTACTAACATTGTAAATAGAATTTAATTCACCTTTAGTTACAATTAAATTAATTGCCTCAACTAAATCATCAATATAGATATAATCTCTAATTAAATTACCGCCATTATATAGTTTAATCGGTTCATCTTTTTTCAATAAACTAATCATATATTGCACAACGTTTTTCTTACTAGAAACTTTTTTATCTTGTTCACCAAGAACATTACCAACTCGCAATATTCTGTACGTTATATTAAATGTTTCACAATAAGTTATTAGTAATTGTTCTGCAGCTCTTTTAGTTGCACTATAAAAACCTTTTGCATCGCATCTAGATGTTTCTTTTAACGGGGAAACATTATCCCCGCCATAAACAAACCAAGAACTAATAAAATTAAATGTTACATCTTTACCTTTACAAGATTCTAATGTTTTAATTAATGTTGTTAAATTAGTTTCAATGTCAAGATAAGGATCGGTATGTATATTATAATTATCAATTGTTGAAATAAAGTAAACAACATCATTAGTTTTTACTTTATAATCATTTCTATCATTTTTTATAGTATTAGGGATAAGTTCACAGAACCGACCCCCAATAAAACCGCTACCACCAAGAACATTTAATTCCATTGAATACAAACCTTTTCAATATAATGTAAAATTTTATCATTATACAGCGGTGAACACCCTAAGAAAAATACATTACTTAATGCTAAATTGGAATTAGGATATTTTTTATAATCATCTAAATGTTTATATCCAGGATGAATTAAAATATTTCCGCTAAAATAATTTCTAGTTTGAATTTTATTTTCTTCAAAATAAGCAACTAACTTTTCTTTCAATTCTTGAGTTTCACAAAATACAGGAACACCAAACCAAGATGGGTCAGATCCCGCTGTTGAATTCATAACCCTAACACCAGAAATATTTGATTCAATAAATGATTGAATTTTATTTTTATATTCCCTGCGTTTTGATTCTAACCCATCAAATTTGTTTAATTGTTCAATACCAATTGCACCCTGGAAATCAAGAGGTTTCAAGTTATAACCAATTGTTGTAAAGATATATTTGTGATCAATAACACCATCATAATCAGGAAGCCATCTATCAAATCTATTTTTACACGTACCGCATGCTAATAAATTATTAGCACCAACACAATAACAATCCCTGCCCCACCAAGAAACGCTTCTAGCAAGATCAATTAATTCTTTATCATTTGAACAAACCATTCCACCCTCACCAGTACTAATATGATGAGCAGGATAAAATGAAGTTGTCCAAGCATAATAATAATCAGTAATTAATTTATCTTTCCAAAGAGTTCCAAGAGAATCACAATTATCACCTAATAAGATAATATTATTTCTCTCGCAAATTTGCAACAATCTATCAATATCAGGTGGATTGGCCAATACAGGAGATACAAAAATTGCTTTTGTTCGCTCAGTAATTTTATCTTCAATTAAATCTACATTAAAATTTAAGGTGTCCAATTCAATATCAATAAAAACTGGAGTAAATCCATTTTGTACAATAGGAGAAATTGTTGTTGGAAACCCAACAGGAGAAACAATAATCTCAGAACCCACTTCCCAATTAAAGCGATTTTTCATTGCAGTAATCAAAACTAAATTAGCAGAGCTACCGGAATTAACCATATGCGAATGTTTCACATTAAATTTTTTACTGAATAGTCTCTGGAATTTATTTACTTTCTCACCGGATACAATCCAATTACCATTTAAAATTGTATCCAGAGTTGCATAAATTTCTTTATCATCCCATAATTGTCCAGAATACTGAACAAAATCACCTTCTTGATAGTTATCATAATTTTTTACATATTTCGGTAAAACTGTTTTTGACAACGCTTCAATCATTTCTTGTGTTTGCATAATTTTAAAATTCCAAAGTTTTTTTATATTGTATACTAAAAATCAATTTTCGTAAAGGATTATAATGTTACTCCATAATACGGAGCAACTCCATGTTTACCATGAAACCCAAGACTTAACCCTAACCACTCAGAATGCATATTTGATTCAATACTAAACCTATCAGCAATAGAAACCGGAGCCCATTTCACCCCATAATCCTGAGATAATATATTCTTATATATTCTGCATAAAATAGTATCCTCCGGAGTGAATTTATTCCCGTTTGAATCTATAACAAAAAATGTAGGAGTATTCAATATTTCTTCTGGAAATTGAGATGTTGAATAATTTATATTCAAATCAAGAATTGCATCATATAATTTTCTGCTTCTAAGGCTAAATCCACCATTTCCAACAAATCCATCACCCCATGCTGCCCCGATATAATCATATTCAAAAAATACATTATCCCATGCATCAGGGTTAACAGCGAATCCGTCTCCATGAATAATTAAATTAAAATCTTCAGTTACAATATGAGGAACTAATTTTAAAGTTATAAAATTATATTCTTCTATATAGCATTTAATCCTGTTTATTTTAACCCAAACAACTGGAATTTCTATTGTGTCAGGAAAATCAATATCACTAAACCAATAAATTTTCGTAAGATTTACTTTATCCTTTACCGTTTTAATCGTAGATTTTAGTGCAGTTATAGTCTCAACATAATTCAATGAATCGATACATGTTATACTAACAGAATTCATGATAAAAATACCTGTTTAAATTTTTTCATAACAGTTTCAGGAGTAAATTGTTCAACCAATTTTGAATATGAATATGGATAATTATTTTTAATATTTAATAATTTTATCCACAAATCTTCTGGGTTATTGTATAGCAACCCAGTACCTTCTAATAATTGTAAATGATGTTGATCTCTTCCGCCATTATAAGCAAAAACAGGTTTATCGTGAAATAAACCCTCACAAATTGCTAAACCAAATGATTCACCATCACTTCTAGCATGAATCATAGCATCACACGCTAAAATAAAATCAGTTTTTTCTTGCCCATCAATAATAGGATCTATAAATTTAATATTAGGTAAACTAGGGTTTAAAAAAGGAGCAGTATTAACAAAAACAAATTCATAATTAGGGTTATTGTATGCAAAATTAGCAACTGTTTGTAAAACCCATCTAATATCAAACTGATGCAACCCACCAATCCTACCAACAACAATTTTATCTTTAGTGATATCTAACTTTTCTCTGTAATCTGTTTTTGCTGTTTTAGGTAGATCAACAATATGAGGAACGTAATCAATCTCACCGCCACTCATATGAGAAGATAACCATTCTGAAATGTAAGCGTACTTATCTCCATGCGGTTGGTTAGCCTGAAATACGGCATGAACTAAATTTTTAGATTTTGTTGTCAGTAAACCATCATTAAAACCACCTTTGATAAAATAAGTGGCATCAACATTATTATCAACAATAATTTGATCTAATTCCTGTAATGAGTTGTAACCAATAACGGTAAATTGACGTTTAACTTCCTCAAGAACATCTTGTTGAGTTAATGAATCAGGGCTAACTCCTGGATCGTTAAAATTTTCTGGATAAACAATAATACTTTCATTACCTAGAATTTGTTGATTATATTTTGCATAATCAAGAACTGCCACCGTTGTCCCACGGTGGCAAATTGTATTTGTTTGAAAGGCTATTTTCATTTCGGTAATCGCGATAAAAATTGATTCATAACATGAGTTAAATCAGTACATCTAGGCATTAATCTAGGAAAATGCGGATTATCAATTGGTACATATTCTCTATACATCTCAACTAACCGTTCTCTAGTTAATCCATTTGGATTTAATGCATCAGTATGTGCACCACCATTATGTTTAACTCTCTCCTCATAAGGAATTAATTCCTGAACTTGTAATTTTCTTTTATAGAATTCCTCTGTCATAGGAGCAAACCCATAATTGAAAATGATAAATCTATCAGTATTAATTATTCTTCTAAAATGTCTTCCAGGAGGATATCTGAAATTAGGAGTATGAATTGCTCTAGACCCCCTAAAATCTAACGTAAATGGAACGTCTAACCCAGTTTTAATAGTTTCCCATAACGGTTTATCATATGATAATGTGGAAGAGTCTCGCAATTCTTGATCATCAATAAAATACAAACAAGGGATAATATTAACCCCCAGTGTACTATCTAGCGAATTAAAATCACCAATTAAAAATTCAGTTACATTTAGACAGGCTTTCCACACATCCTCACCATATCTAGATTCATATTCAAAAACTTCATTTTGTAATTCAACTTCATTATATTCTGAATTTTTTGATCTAACAAATTCCCACGTTGGACAAATTTCTTTTACAATTTCTGCAGATCTATCTGTTGAACCATAATCAATAATAATACCATGATCAAAATATTTTTTATGATGATTCAACCACCACGGAAGTAAATATTCTTCATTGTAAATATGCGATATAATAACTTTTTTCATAATTTCCTACCAAATAATTTCATAATTATCACCATTAAATCTAACCAACCCACTATGTATATAGTCAGAAGATCTATGGAGATTATATTCATTGATTAACCCATCTAATGATCCATGATAAACTTCATATTTCCTTAAAAATTTAGAATATCTTGTAAGATACTTATCCATTACATCAGAATTACCAATCCCTAAATGATCGCAATAATTTCTACCAAAACCAAATTTTTGACTATTAATATCTATATGACTTGTAAATAAAAAATTATTATTTAAAGTATTCTCACAGAAAAAGTTATAATCAATTTTATCTTCAACAAGAATATCGAATCTGCTTTTAATAACTAAATCATATTCACCATGAACGGAAACGTAATCTTGAAATAATTTATAGCATTTTTCAATTTTTACTGCTTGTGGTCCTTGCTCAAATCCCCTATTAATTTCTTCAGATTCAACATTAAACATTACAACATTTAAACCAGAAAATAAATCCAATACTTCATGATTGCTCAGAACGAGTTTTTTATTTTTAGGATATAGATCTAATCTATCAGTTGGATAAGCAGACTCAACTTCATTATAAGTATCAACAAAAATATCTATTTGATGGCGCTCATCAATAAATTTATCAATAAAATTTTGTTTACAATATTCCCAAGTTCTTAAATGACCTGGAAGAAGGATAGCAATTTTCATTCTCGTTCCTCAACATAATCAACACAAATGGCATAAACACCAAGATTTCTATAATAGTCAAAATTAACTTTTTCAGAAAAATCAAGTATAACAATGTTTCTATATGGCTTTTTTTGTTTACCAGGATATGCCCAAATAAATTCGTGCGATGTTATTGTAACATCATCTTCTTGATGCCAAAAATAATTAAACCCAAGATTATTTAAAGCGAATAATGCATCTTGATTTTTACAATGAATCCACAATTTATCTTTCCGTTCTACCAAATAAGATAATGAAATTCTATCCATTCCTTTATTGTGGCCAAGATAAAATTCACCATAATGACACCAAAGATCTACTTCAACATCATACCCTTTTGATATACATAAATCAATTTGATCAGGGTGATTCTCAGTAAAAATATTTGGACCGTTTAGATTACCTCTATGACAAATAATTTTCATTTAAGCCACCAATGCTTTTACATTATTTTCTCTTAAAATACAATGCAATAATTGAGAATGTTCTTCATGAACAATACCAATTCTATCAATGGCATTTTTCATTAAATTATGTGGAATTGTATTTCTACTTGATTCAATTGTAAAATTATGAAATTCCGAAATCATAAAATCAATAATCTGAAGTAGATTTCCTTTAGTAGAAATTAAAATTTGATCATTAGCAAAACCCATGGAACATTTATTCATTATAACTTTATTAATAATATCAAAATAATTTAGATGGTCAATTGAATTGGGGATAACATCAAATCTTGTTAAAATGATAAGATCATATTTAACTTTATTTGCAATCTCGTATTTAGTTATCATATCAAGACCTTTTTTCCATTTTACTAATTGTAAATAAGAAGAACCATTTTCAAGAATCATTGCTGGATGAATTGTTGGTAGTATTTCTGTATCAAAATATTGTACCATATCAGAATAAGAATCAATTAAAATATCTTTATATTCAAACTCAGAAAATGAATTTATATCAATTGATTGTTCGTCATAAAAATTTAAAGCATTTTTAATACAACCATGATACATATAACGAACATCATAGGTGTTAATAAAATAATCAGGGGAAAGAGGATTAAATTTATCTAAAAATACTGGTGAACATCTATCAAAAGTTCTATAATTACCATTTAATAATACTGCTGTTTTCATAAAATATTTTTAGTTAAAAAATTAGTTAAATCTTCAGGAGTCCCTATGCCATACATCTTATTAACATATTTTACAGTTAACAATTTATTATTTTCTACAAATTCATTAAATACAGGGCAGATATAAAATTCATTATTAACCCTAATATTTTTTTCAATCATTTGTTCCGCATATTTAACAAAATCAGAACCTTTTGTGTAATAATAGATTCCTGTTGAAGCAATATTTGAGATAGGATCTTTTTCTGCAACCCTTTCTATATAGCCACTAGAATCTAACTTAGCAAAACTCCATTTTGGGTGAGTTGATTCAAAAACTAACATACCACCATCAATTTTCGCGTTACTAAACGAATACATAGTTTCATTAGAATTCCACTCAATATATTGATCACTATTAGCAATTAATAAAGGATTATCATTATTAATAAATTCTTTAGCCAATAAAGCTGTACAAGCAGCACCCTCTGTTAAACCATCAACTTGAATAATAGTACAGTTAGGGGAAATTAAATTTAATAGATGCCTTAAATTATATTTCTCATAATGTTCTTGTTGAACAAGAAAAATATAATTAGCATCGATGTTAAGATTTTCTACCACAACCTGAATCATAGGTTTACCATTAACGTCAATTAATGGTTTAGGGAAAGTATAACCTTGTTGTGCAAATCGGGAACCCAATCCAGCCATAGGAATAAGAACATTTAACTTTTTATCAATCCATGGAATAGTATTTTCAGTAGTCATATTATTAAGTTCCTTTAATTTTAATTCAATTTTACTTAATGTTAAATTTTGTGGATTTTCAACTGGCAATAGATATGCACCAGAATCTAATGCACCTTTACGACCTATATGACTATCTTCAATAATAAGCGTTTGTAACGGAATACAATTAAGTTCAGTCATACATTTCCAATACATTTCCGGAAATGGTTTTGTTCGTTTTACATCTTCATTACTAACAAAATAATCAACAAATTCCAATACACCAATCATCAACAAAGATAATTTTACAGTTTCTCTAATTGAATTAGAAGCAACAGCAATTTTATATCCTTGATGTTTTAATTTGGAAAATATGTCAATCAATTTTAAATCATCATCTAATTTTTTGATGATATCTAACGTAGCATTCTGTTTGTCTTGCCAAACTTTATTAAAATATTTTTTATTTAACCCCTTTTCAACAGCAAGTAAGTCTAATTTTTTTGTTGTATTAAGACCGTCATATTTCGTTAGATGTTCATCGTATGAAATACGATACGCTGGATCAATTTTTTCTAGAGCAGAATTTAACGCATCATAATGCCAATCTTTAGATTCAAGTAAAACTCCATCTAAATCAAATATAATTAATTTTATCATGTTAAATGTACCAAAGTAGAATGTCTATTTTTATAATAATGACGATCAAATGTATCTTGAATACTAGATCTATTATCCCAATTAATCATCTCATCCTCATAATATATATTTTGTTCTAGGTTCATCAAATCTACTAAAACCGATATTCCAGTTACAGTAGTAATAAATGGATAATTAGAGTTCTTTATTAAATTTAGATTATATAAAATTGGTTTAGTGTAATCTAAAAATAAATGATCATTAAATTTATTTGATTCTTCTAATAAACCACATTTTCTGCGTTTATCGGATGTAGTAGAAACGCATCTATCACCAACAAGTTGATTGGAAATTTGTTCAACTGTTTGGTCAGGAACATTTAATACAAAATTATCATCAGTTTCAAAATCGAATCTATATCGTTCTTTAAATAATATTTCATACCTACAAGTTTCTATAGGTCTAATGTCATTTAATTTCTTTTCTTGGACCCAAGAATTAAAAGCAAACACATTACCAGTAACAGATTGAACTTCTGATTTAAAAGCAACAACATCAAACATTTCTTGCGCTAAAAGAAATTCTTTGATACCATTAAATTTCAACATTTCATCTTGAATAATTAAAGATATCTTCCCATAGTTTTTATATAACCCAGATAGCACAGGTAATGAATTTGCAAAATCTCCTAGGTTTGCTGTCCCGACATCTGCATATAAAATCATTCGTAAAATTCCTTAAAGATAACAAACCAACCATCTTTATTTGGATCAAGTTTATGTGGTGTAAAGAAACTTGGAAATTTTAAATATGACATTAACATTAATGTTTGATCATCATCCACCAAATTATTAATTAATAGTTCATGTAAACTTAATTCCATAATTTTTTGATATTTGTCCCAACCATATTTGTTTGATACAGCATGGCAACCTTGAAAATACACAATATTATATTTTAATGTATCCATAATATTTGTTGTTTGATCAATATCTTTAATTTGGAATAGATGAATTTTATCATCATTAAATGCATCATATTTCCAGCTAAAATTTTCTGTCACAGGAAATCTATCTTTATCTCTAACATAACCAAAATCAATCCAAGCTGCAGCTACATCATCAGGAATCAAACCATCATCATAACTTTTCTTTACTAGAATAGTTTTTAAGAAATTTACCAAAACATAATTTTCATTCCAATATTCAGGTAATGAAGGGTCTTGAACAAAATTAATGAATTGTTCAGAATTCATTATATTAATAATTTTATCCCTGATATCAGTAAAATTTCCAAAAAAATCATAAGGAATAACAGTTAAATCAGCATTATGCACTTTACCGATTTCTGTAAATTCTTCAACTAAATGAGGTTCCGTATAAATTATGATAGGGTTTCTAATTTCACATAAATTATTAAAATACTTGAAATAATCATCTCTACTTCTTTTAATAAATGGAGGAATCATACGATTATTTCTAACACCTTCCCATTTACTTCTTTCTAAATCAAACCATTCTGTTACAATTGTTAACATAACTATCCTTTTAAATTCTTCAATTTCCAACCAACACTTTTTATAGTATTCTCATAATCTATATAGTTTGGAGTAAAATCAATAGTTTTATATAACTTATTTGTGTTTAAAATAAATTGTTGATCAAATGGAAGATTATCACTTCCGATAAAAATACCAGAACCATACCCCATTATCAAATTATCCGCAATATCTTTTACAGTAAAACCTTTATTTAAACCAAGATTAAAAATACCCTTTGGTTCAATTTTAAAAATTGCATTTAAAAGATATACAACATCATCAATATAAATGAAATCTCTAACAATATTTTTATTCAAATTGAATTCAATTTTATTTTGTTCTAATAAATTTGTTAAACAAAAACCAAAAAATGAAGTTCTATAGGGTTCAAAACCAAAAAAATTAGAACCCCTTATAATACAAACATTTTCAAAATTTTGTAATAGATGTTGTTCTGTTATTGCTTTATTTTCACTATAAAAATCAAATGGATTATATGGATCAGTTTCAACAAAAGTTTTTAATTCTTTTGAATTACCATAAACCTTTCTTGATGATAACATAACATAATAACAACCAGCTAAATTTGCTCGCTCAGCAAGTTGTACATCAATATCAAAAGACCGATGATATTTACTATCTCGGTAGGAAGGAGATAATGCTGTGTTGATAACAATATCAAATTTATTGAAATCAACACTATTAACATTTCTATGAGAAACTAATTCATAGTTAAAATTAATATCAGGATTGAATAGATGACTTCCAACAAAACTTCCACCAACTATTAAAATATTTTTCATAATTAATCGTATGCAGTTTGACCTGTTGATGATACAACGTACTGTAACCCTAATGTTTCAAAAGGATAAACCATATCAGGATCTAAACATTTGTAATGAGAATGTTCTGATTGAAACCCACCTTCACAAGAACCAATAATATTATCAAATTTTTTGAAATAATCATCAATATTATCTTTATGTAAAGAATACATTCTGGTTTCGTAAATTTTCATACCATTACCCATCCATGAATCTGATGGAGTTTTGAAAACATATTTACCTTTAGCTTCCTTATATTTTTCAATATCAAACTGATCGTTTAAAATACCTCTTCCACCCAATTTGAAAATTCTATCAACTGATGACATATCAATATTAGCTAAAGCAAATTGAATTGCAGAAACAAACATTACCAATTCACCATGAGATTTCATCCCATACATACTAAATTGACGAACTTGTTCATGTTGAGCAAAATCAAAATATTGATCAACTAATGGTAAGATTACACCAGCGTCACCACCAGTTGATTCCAATGAACAATCACAAAAAATTATATAAGAATTAGGTATTCGTTCTCTAATAGATTTTAACCCCTCAAGAGTTTGAGTAAATCTATCTTTAATATCAATAACACCAATTCTTGCTCCAATTGCAGATGGAACGATAACAATATTTTCAATCATAATTTTTCTTAAATACACAAGTTAAAATATTTGAATATGGTTGGTTATTTTTTCTTATAGTATCTTCAACATCAGTTGAATTTACTAACCAATAACCATTAGCACCCATAAAACCAACTAATGCCTGATAATTAAAATGCCAAATATGTTCATCTGGTTTTCTATGTTTCCAATTATCAAACCATTCATCACTAAAATAAAAACAATTAGGAACAGAAACACAAACAAAATTACACTTTAATTCTTTAACAAAATCAATATCAGGAAAATGTTCTAAAGAATCGAAAAATGTAATAACATCATATTTTCTATCAAACATACTTGGACTTCGTTGAATCCCATCCGGTATTGGATAATCAGAAACGTCATATCCAAAACAATCTATAACTTGATTTGATGCAGCTAAAAGAAATTCTCCATTACCATAACCAACGTCTAAAATTGAAGTTGGAGTTCTACCAATACTTCCAACAATATAACCATATCTTAAATATGAAATTAATTTTGAATTTAATTTATATTGTTCGGAATTGTAAATATCAGAATAAGAATAATCGTAAACAAAAGGTTTTGTTTCAATTTGTCTTACTCTACCATCGTCATACATTTTATAATTATCTAACATTTATTTTACACCCAAATGCGCTATACATTACCATCTCATTCTCTTTAAAATTCAAAGGAAATGTGTGAAAAATTTCTTGAGCTGAATAGAAAAATAAATTCTTAGGTCTATTAATTAATGATCCAGCTAAATGACTCGTTCCAGTATCACCACCAGCAAAATATTTACACGTAATCAAATGTTGTATATTTTCATCATAATCATACGAATATTCTAATCCAAGGAAATTTCTTTCAATAAAATCTTTTTGATCTTCGTGAGTACAAACAATAATACGTTCTTTAAAATTTTGTTGATAATATTGAATAATTGTTTTCATTAAATCAATGCTCCAATTCCTATAAATATTATATTGTGCATCAAATAATGGGAAAATACAAATTTTATCTTCTTTCTTATATTTTGTATTATCAACTTGGACTAGATCGCCGGAAATTGATCTATAATCCCAGACATTAAATTTTTCGAATTGAAAATATTGATCACCAGCAATATCAGAAAAATAATCAGTATGTTCCTTTAAAAATTCTCTAAATTTCTTTACTGAAGAACTATCTTCAATAGATTCATCAGGGAGATAAATTTTAATATAAGGATTATTCTGAGTAATTCTTATATGTTCTAGTAAATTACAAACCCCTAAAATATCACCGCTTCGAATTCTTCCACCAAAATCTTTTTGTTGAATATTAATAATCATCAAAATACCTTTCCATTGTAATATTCTGTACTAGAATAAAAATTTTCTGTAGTAAAAGTTCCATTAATTATTTGATCACATCTTATTTTATATAGATCAGCATTTTGTTGAGATCTACCTTGATAAAGGTGATAAACACTATCAGCAAAAACAGTTCCTATACCATAATATCCATAATTACTCAATTTCCAAATTCCTTCTTCTGGAGATCGCTCAAATTGTGTTGGGTATAATGCTTTATACATTAGTTTTCTTTCATCAGCTAATCTAGAAATTTCTTCAGCAACATCAGATCTCGGAGTTTCTAAGAAACTTGGTTTTCCCAAATTATTCCAAAATTCTCGAGATATAAAATAAAAACAAGGAGCAGCATAGATATGATTAAATGGTGGAATATGATTAGCTACTTGAGCACAACCAATAAACGTTCCGGATTTTGAAACGTAGTCAATAGAATAATCAACAATTTCTCTGTTTAACGGAACGCAATCATTTTCAATAAATCCCACAATATCTGAAGTTGAATTTTCTAATACATAATTCATCCATAAACCATGATGTACACCATTTAAATTATAATAATTTATAGGCAAATTAAAATGATTCATAACTTGTGTATGAGATTCAACTAAATGTTTACCATTATCCCAATAGAGAGAATTAATTTCAAATTTCATAGTGTGGCAACCCAACTTATAATTCTTTTAATAACATCTTCTGATGTATGCCCGTCCCATTCAGGAGCAACCTCTAATTCAAGGATATCTGAAGTTGAATTCCAAAATTCGTTGTATGGAAGGTGATAGGTAATAGTTCCTGTTGGTAAATTCATACCAGCAATAAACCAACCATCATAACTAGCCCCATCATTATGAACTAAACTTTTCCATGCAAGATTTTTATGTGATTTCATTAATCCTGCAAATAATGAACACCTATGTGCATATAATTCATTAAATGTATGATAACCATCACTAATATTACCAACATCACATTCAATTGTTACTTTACTCATTATAATTTCCTATAAATTTTTCGCTAGAAATAACTCTATATGAATCTTCATTTTTATCATGTGTAGAAAATTCAATAATATCTGAATCCTGTAAACCAATTATTTGATGACGTAATCCAGGATAAATTCTAAATGCATCTCCAGGTAAAAGAGTAATTTCTTTACTATTCTCGTAATCATCTGAATCAGAATACTTTAACTTAACATTACCGCTTTGCAAATAAAAAGTTTCATCTTTAACTGCATGATAATGAAATGAACCAATATGACCTTTATTGATATGAATTACCTTACCACAATATAAATCAGTATTAACAATAATTTTCTCATACCCCCACAACTTTTCAACAATTTGCATCACATCCTCCAAGGAAAATTTCCATCATATTTTTGAGCCATTTTATAATTACCATGTTCAAAAAATTCTTTTGTTACTGAACCCTCATTACCATCTAACCTATAATTTACTGTATATTTACCAGTACATTCATATTTCGGGAAATATTGAGCTAAAGCTTGACGCACAACTCTGTCTTGCCCCCAACCACCATGCCATGCTCCAGCAATTGCAACTGCAACTTGTCTTTTTAAACAATAACAATTAGTGTCTATATGATATGTATTAGTCCAGGCTTCCCATTTACCTAAACTTTCACAATCATCGTAACACAAAAAATTACCTTGTTTATCAGTAATATTGCGTAAACTATAAACCCAATCACTATTACTGGTTTCTAATGAGTTGATCATAGATTCAATATGAGTCGGTTCTAACCAACAATCTTGATCTAAAAAGAACACATAATCATGATTCACTAAATGAGAAAAACCAGCATAGACTCTATGCCCATAAAACCCATTAGCTCCAACATTATCAGATAGACAAACAACTTGAGTATCTAGGTTCGATAAATTTCTAACAAGGATCCTCTCGACCTTGCTACGATGTTCTTTTCCATCAATAACAATAAGGGCTGTTAAATTTGTATATGACTGCCTAGCAATGCTCTCGATCGTTTTTTTCAAGGTTTCAGCCCCTGTTGTTGGGACTATTACAACTGCACTTTTCATATTATACCTTAAACCCATCAAAAGATTTTTTTTCTAATTTTTTACCAAAAGTCGATTTATATGATTCTTCTTGTTTTTCACCAGCATCAACAATACCATCTTGAGCTGAATCTTCAACATCATATAATCTCATCTTTGCTCTATCAACACCAATAACAAATCTTTTATTAAGATTCAAATCTCTATAACGATTTTTTAATTGTTTAACCATTATTTGGTTTAACTCATACAATTCTTCACTATTGATAATAGCAACCATAAAATCAGCAATAGCTGGAATACCAAACGATTCAGAAACATCGTTCATATCAATATCACTAGATGCTGCACCACTACGAGTTGTTTGTGTTGCTGTAACCACAGGAAGATTAAATTCTTGAGCAAAACCGCGCAATTCTTCACCAATTGCTTTAATATATGTATAGGAATTAACACCGCCTGACATTTTCATTCTAGAACTAGCGCAAATATTAAGATAATCAACAAATACTACATCCGGAACAAAATTCTTTTTTAATCGTAACTCATTCAATAAAGTTCTAAAATGATTTACATTTGCTGCTGCTGTTGGATATTCTTTGACAAATAATTTTCCAACAGTTTTAGACTTAAGATACTTCATCTTTTTTTCATAAGATGGTTTATCCATAGTCATCAATTCATCCATTGATATTCTAAGAAGATTAGCATCAATACGTTTCGCAATTTCTTCTTCAGCCATCTCACAAGTTATATACAAGACATTATTACCACCTTGTTGAAAACTTGCTGCCCAATCACACATCATTAAACTTTTGCCTCCATGAGGAGGAGCAAGAATAACATTTAAAGTTTTTTTCGGTAAACCATTATTAGTAATTTTATTAAAATAATTTAATGCGAATGGAACTCTTTCTTCTGTTCTATGATAATAATCATATCGAGAATCACTATCATCTAAATAATCATGACCAACACTAGAATCAAAAGATATTGCTAATGCATCAGATAATAACTTAGGAATTGAACCTTTGGATAACTCTTTATGAGAGTTATCCAAAATTGATATAGATTCAAGAACTGCATTATAAATCGCCTTTTCTTGACAAAATCCTTCTGTTTTATCAACTAACCATTCTAAATCTACTGTTTCTGCACTTGTTTCATGAAACTCTTTTAAAACATCAAGAGTTTCTGTATACTCATCATCAGATAACGATTTTTCACTTAGCTGAATTACCAACGCTTCATACGTTGGTATATTCCCATAATCAGTAACGAAAGAAGAGATTTCATTAAAAATAACTTTTTCGCTTCTTTCTTTAAAATAATCAGGTTTTATGAATGGTAATACTTTTCTTGTGTATTCTTCATTATAATGAAGATTCTTCAAAATTAGTTTGTTCAGATTCAACCTTATTCTCCACACTATTTTGCAATATTGAAAGTAAAATATCACCAATTTTAGATTTAAATTCTACAGTATGTATTTCTTCTTCTGTACACCCAGCTAAATCAATAACATCAAAATTAAATGACAAAACGGCTTCTTCAGATGTGTCTTCAGCTTCAGCAATAGATACATTAGAGTATGTGTAAATCACACCCTTAAATGGAACTTCTGCAATCTTGATTCCAGCAAATCCGTTAACCTCAATAAAATTATAATCTATTTCTTCTTTATAGTCAACCATTATTTTCTCCTACCAAATACCAAACCAAATTCCGGTTCCATGAACCCAAGCTACGGGGACCGCAATGGCTCCAGCAATTAAGAATAACCATTCACTGTTTTGGATACATGTGATAACATGAGTAATCCAAGCAGCGAGTCCCCATCCAATAAATAAAATGCAAAACCCAACAACACCCAAATATAATTGTTCATCTGATGTCAATTTCATATTATTCTTCCTCATTAGCTACAACAAACGCAGTTTCAATATCTTTATCAGGAACGGTATCATTAGCTAATAACGCTCCATGAGATACTTGATAATTTTGTTTGATCCAAGCAGAAAAAGATTTATCTAAAATAATAGAATTCCAAAATTCACTTGAATCAGTATCTTTAATGCGATATTTTTTATCTTCAATTTCACCAGTTACTGTATTTACTTTTGAATACCAACCATTACTAGGTTTTACTACATGACCTGATTCAAGAGCAATATCTAATAATCCGCTCCATTTTGAAATGCCACCTTCAAATTTTACAGTAATCGGTATTTTAGATTTTTCTCGCACATAACGAGATTTTTCAACATTAATCACAAAATTATAACCAGCTAATTCTGAACCATCTTTTTCTTGTTGACGACCAATAATCCAAATAGTATCAGAAGAATAAATTGAACCTGTACCACCAGAAACAATATCTTTTGAATATAATTCCATAGTTTTATATGTATGATTAATTACCACTAATGGAATATCTTTAATTGTTAAACTTGGAGTAACAATTCTAAATAAACTTTTCAATTGTTTCGCTCTAGTCAGATCTACTGTAGATTTACCATCAAGAGCATCTTCAACTTCTTTTTTAGACGCCAAATTACCAACAGAATCAACTAAGATAATAACTTTATCTTCATGCGTTAATTCTGATACTTGTTGACTTAGATCAAATTTTAATTGTTCAACATCTGAGATTGGAGAATGTAAAACACGGTCCAAGTCAATACCAACTGAAGAAAAATATGCTTGAGGAGTACCAAATTCTGAATCATAGAATAATAATACAGCGTCTTGATATTTGTCCAAATAAGCTTTCGCCATAATTAACGAAAATAATGTTTTAAAATGTCGACTTGGGCCAGCAATAGTTGTTAATCCTGGAGTCAACCCACCATCCAAACTACCAGATAGAGCAATATTAATTGCAGGTACTGATGTTTGAATCATATCTTTTTTATTAAAGAATTTAGATTTAGATAACACTGCTGTTTCTTTGATCGTACTATTCTTTTTAATTTTATCTAATAAACTCATACTATTTTCACCTCTTTTTTATTATATTCAAAATCGTAATCATCGTTAAAATGTTTAATAAAACCACAATGTATAAATTACCTTAACTAAAAAAATCTTCAATACTATTCATTCGTTCATGAGACCAACCAACAGCTTCTAACATGCCATTTAATGGATCTAAAAATGTTTTTTCGTACTGTTTCTCGTAATCAACATACTTATCCAACCCAAATTCAGGAGGTAATCCAACTGAAAATGAAATTACTTCATTTTTTAATGGATTAGGTTTTTTCAAATAACAAAACTTAATATTCTCACCTTCACCAATATTTTCATACTTATGTTGAAGGTTTAATTCTTTAAGTCTATTATTATATAGAATAGCTCCTTTAGTATGAATCGGGCAACCGCTGGCATACAATGTTTTTGAATCACTATATTTTTCAATACCATTTACGCCACGCGGAAATGAAATTTCTTCAACAGAATAATTGTAAAATTCAGATTTAACACTGGAAACGAAATCCTGAACATCAGATTCAGTACCATTTAAGATTAAACCTACTGATTTCTTTAATTTATCTCTAATAATTTTCGGTGTTGAAGATTTAACAACTTCTAGACCCATAATTTTTAATTTAGGTTCATTATACACAACACCTTCATTTTCGTAAACGTTTAATGCATAACGCTTTTTACCAGTCCAAAAACCTTTAGAACTAATCGCTTCTAATTTAAACGAAATACAATCTCGATGTACATTTGTATACCGCTGAAGATCATAACAACATTCATTAATGATTGGATCAATCCTTTCCTTACAAATTTTACTTAGTACAGGAATAACATCCTTAACATCTTTATCTGAATAAAATTTATCAACAATCGGCTCAAGCGTTAAATAAATTGAATCTGTATCTTGATAAATCACCCAAGGATATTGAGTTTTAAATAGAGAATTCAATTTTTTATCTACATATTCACCAACGCTGATAATAATATATTGACCAGATAAAGTTACAGCTCTAGCATTTTCTAAAGTATAATATCTAAAGAATGCATTACCTAGTGCGCCATACAAACTGTTCATAGCAATTTTAAATGCCATCTGTTCGTTATTATATTTTGAGATTAAATTATATAATCGTTTATATTCAGCTTTAGCTTCTTTTTTATCTATTTTAGAACCTTTTAATAATTCTAATTCGCTCTCATAACGCAACATTGTTGATTTTGCTTCTTTACGTTTTTTCATGTAAATATCAATCAACTCGGGGATCATACCAACTTTATCTTTTCTATACATAGCACCATTAGCTGCTACAGTATATTCCTCAGGAAAATCGTATTCTTTATTCAGCAACCCTTTAGTTGTAATATTACCATCAAACATACCAACAAAAGTCTCTAGGGATATGTTCCAGGTCTGCAAAATACTTGGATATAGACTGGTAGCGTCAAAAGCAGTAACCCACTTGTAGAAGCCTGGAATTGGTTCACGGACGAACGCTCCTTCAAACTGTTCTGATTTACTATTCTTAGATCTTGGTGGAATAACAACATTTTTAGATTTCAAATGATTAAAAATAATTGAATCCCACATACGAATTTGGGAAAATACGTCACCATAATTAACTTTAGCCAAATAAGACATAGTTAAACACAGTTCAATTAATTTCATTTTATCTTCAAGTTCATCAACTCTATCACAGTCAATAGTATTGTATTGAACAAATTTATTCCAACCATAAGTATAAAAATCTTTAAAAGTTTCAAATTCACTATGATCTAATTTACCACAATTTAATTCAACTTGAGCAATAGTTTCTAAACGATAATTCTCTTGTTTTGTATAAGTAAATTTTTTGTATAAATCTCTAAAATCAACAACAGGAACCCCAACAATTTCATAAAGAGTTGTAGCTTTACCATAATCGTCTTTAGTTTTTCGTTCTTTAATACGATTCCAAGGACTTAATTCTTTAAGTCTATCTTCACTACAAATATTTTTAATTCGATTTACAAGATATTTTATATCAAATCCTTCAACATTCCACCCTGTAATAATATCTACATTAGAACGTTTCCAGAAATCGACAAATTGATTTAATAATGAATATTCGTCTTGACATAAAATTAAATCACAATTTTCTATTGGATCTCCAGTGTATTCTCTGGACATAAATGTTGTATTGCGTTTTGTTTTCATGTTCTTCATAGTAATAAGAAGAACTTCTTCACTTGCTTGATCAGGATTAGGAAAACCAGATTGTTCTGTTGCAGTTTCAATGTCAAGAACAAATGAATTAATATGATCCATACTCCAGTCAATCAGTCCAGTAAATTTATCAGAAATAAACTGGACATCAAAACCTATATCACCATAAATTTCAAAATTATCTACATCAGAATATCGTTTAATAAAATCTCTTGTTTCACTAATACTTCCTGGTTGAATTTCTTCTACATATTGACCGAAAAGATTTTGCCACTCACTTTTCTTATTAGATTTCACATAAACTTTAGGCGAGTATTCTAATTTAAATTGAACTCGTCTACCGTCTTCAATTCCCTTATAAAGAATACTATTACCTAAAATTGATACATCTGTGTAAAAATTTGACATTTATTTACCTAAAATAAATTTTGGAGAAGGTGTTGTAATATGACCAAAAACCGAATTATATTGTTGTAAAAACGCATCTTCAATTTCAGTAAAAAATACAATTCGGTCTTTATTGAAGGTTAATTTTAAATCACTATTCTGTTGTGAATAGTGCGGGAATGGAGCAAAAGCATAAGATTGTTCTTGTGGATTTGCTCTAGAAGGAACAATAACTAATTGAATAGCATTTTTATAAACATCACCATCAGCAGTTGTTTCTACATATTCAGCAATAACATCTTCACCAGTTGCTGTTCTAAACATTCTAATATCTGTCATTTTAATTTTCCTCGTATTTTATGACATTTACGCCACATTGTTTTAAAAATTGAATACCATCATTAGATCGATATTCTGTTTTATAATACACAATTCTGATACCAGAACCATATATAATTTTTGCACACTGTAAACATGGACTATGTGTACAGAATAATGTTGCACCGATTCCAGATTCAGTATAACTAGCTAATTGAGAAATTGCATTAGCTTCAGAATGAATAACCTCGTCATATGTTTTCAACCCACGCCAGAAAAATGAATCCGGAATCGGCTCATATCTATGTTGATCTTCCAACGATAAAGCAAAATATTCTGAATCAGATAAAATTACCACCTTTTCGCAAGCATTAGGTTCCCAACCTGCAGGCAACCCATTATATCCACAACTAATTATACGATTATTCTTTACAATTACTGTACCAACTTTTAATCGTTCAGCATAGGATAATTCAGCTGTACGCTCAGCTACATCCATAAAATAATTAATAAATTTATTCTTCATCATCATTCTCATATTGAAATTCTTTATCCATATCATCAATGAACCAGTTTATAATTTCCATTGCTTCATGAATATCTTCTTTTGAAATATCAGTATCATAAAATTGTTTTAATAAACTAGGAGTCATTTCAACCAATTCTTCATAATATAAATCAACAAGACGTTCTGCTCCAACATACCAAAGAGAAAGAACTTGTTCATTCTTCGTCTCACCAGAAGAACAATTATGAAAAGAATACCAATTAGAATCAGACCATCTTGTGTATGCCATAAAAATCACCAAATTATTGTATATAGAACTATTATACTATGAATCTTGAAAAATAGCAAGCATAAAAAAACGGCAACCATATTGATTGCCGTTTAGGGAAATACCTAATATTCTATATTTTATTCAATTTCGAATACTTTAGGTTTTTTATGTTCTGGAATTACGTTTTGAAGTGTTACATATAACATACCGTTGGATAATGTCACTTTCTCAACCTCAACGGTATCAGAGAGCGTAAACACTCGTTTGAAATCTCTTTCTGCAATTCCTTTATGGATATAGTACAAAGAATCTGGATCCTCTGTTTTAGTAGAACCAGAAATAGTTAATTTTCCGGAATCCAGAACAATTGAAATATTATCTTTCGAATATCCAGCTACAGCCAATTTGATAACAAATTGTTCTTCTGAACGTTTGATAATATCATATGGAGGAAATCCTGTTTGAGGTTTTTCCAATTCTTTGATTCTACGAAAAATTTCGTCAAAACCAATAAATGCTGAATTATGAATAGATCTAAAATCTGCTAGTGCAGTGTTGTTAATTGTCATACATTTCTCCTTATAATAAGCAAGATATATTAAAAAGACTCCCGAAGCGAGTCTGATTTTTGTAGAACCACCCTACAAAACTATTTAGCCAGCAAAAACGTCTCCGCTTCCAGTGGCTGTATGGCCGCATGTAGCTGCATCACCAGCTCTACATACAGCAATACCATTTACAAAAACTGTTCCTGAACCGACAGCCATAACTGGACCAGCATGAATTGCTGGACCATGCCCAGCAACTGCATCACCTATTCGAACAGCGCCTTTTCCATTTACAAATACATTACCGGAAGCGCCGATTAGAGTACCTCCAGCTGTGTCAGTATCTTTTCGGGTAACTCCAGGCATTATTTTTTCACTTTCCCAATATTATATTTACTAACCAAATTGTATTCATGTTTTTCTTTATATGAAAGAATCTTAATTTGGCTAATTGGAACTAATGGAGATTTACATTCATCTTGATTTCGTATTTCCAATAATTCCCAATCTGCTAATAATTTAACAATAGTATTTCTTCTGGCAATATCATTTTCGCTAATATCATGAATTTTATTATCTAATCCAAATAATTCCTTAAAATGTATAATTACATACCTACCTTGTTTATGTAAAATATGACAAGATTGATATAATGTTTTATCTTTTTTTGATAAAACACCAATACGAGATAAAGTTTCTTTGATTTTTAAAAAATCATTTTCATCAATGAACACTTCTATTCCGAATCCATTAAAAATATCACTCATTTTATAACTCCAGTTTTATCTATAACTTCCTTAATTGTTTTTATTTGATCAGGAGTAAGAATTCTCAATGCTTCCTTTGCTTTTTCGGAAGAATACCCGAAATATTCTTTTACACTCTGAATATCATCTGATTCGCTAGATTTATACCACTTTTGAAATGGGCGTTTCTTAGCTTTTAATGTATTTAGGTAAAAGTCGTATTGTAACTTGTTATCCAAATTTGGATAACGATTCATTTCATTAACATATAATATTGTATCGTTATGTTGAGAAATTGCTCTATTAACGATATAAGGTTTATATTCTTTTTCGTTTTCCGGAGTTAAAATATCGGTTTTAGTTTGTAATACACTAGGTAAAACTTCCTTGAATAAATCAAGCATAATTCCCCCTATTTAAATTCCAAATCTACCATACATTCAGTAAAAAACGCCATTAAATTAATTTCATGATCAACAACAAAAGCTGTTTGATATTGATATTTACCAATCAATAAAACTAATGGTGGAACAGAACTTGGTTTCAAAATTTCATTCATATTATCATATAATTTTCGATAGATTGCATGACTATCATTATCTAAATTATCTACAACCCATTTTCTAACATTAATAAAATCTTTTTCTTTCATTGCTTTTATTAATGGAGCAATATTTAAATCGGAAACTTGAGCTAATAATCCAGCATCAATAACTCCACCCATAGAGTAACGTTGTAACTCATTTAATACTCTACGATTATCTGGATAATATTTTGCAACTACCTGAGCAACAACTTCTTTATTAAATTCAATGTTCTCTTGTTCAAGAATAAAACAAACTCTTTTAAAAAATTGAGCCATTAATTTTTGTTTATCTTCTTTTGCAATTTTTACATCAATAACAGAACATCTAGAATGTAGCGGTTCGATAATACGATTTTTATAGTTGCATGTAAAAATAAACGAACAATTAATTGAAAATTCTTCAATAGCATTACGAAGCGCTGGTTGTAATGAATTAGCATTTAAATAATCTGCTTCATCAATAATAATTACTTTACGACCACCAGACAAAGAAACTGATGATGCATAATTTTTAATTTTACCGCGAAGAACATCAATACCATTCTCATCAGACCCATTGATAACAATATAATCACACCCAACTTCTTTACAGAGTGCTTTCGCAATAGTTGTTTTACCAACACCTGCGGAACCAGCGATTAATAGATTAGGAATTTTACCTTGATTAGCAAATTCTTGAAAAGTTGATTTAATTGATTCAGGAAGAACACAATCAGAAATTTTCTCAGGACGATATTTTTCACACCACAACATTTGTTCACGCATAATATATAATACCTCAAATAAAAAATAATAAATAAAATAATGCTAATCGCGAAGCGGTAACTTCCATTAGCTCTAAACATTTAGCAAACAATCAGGAGACTGTAATGCTCAGCAATAATACTTATATCATCACCGAACAACAACATTCAAATTTTAAACCAACTTATCTTTATATCAAACAACATTCAGTTACTGGATTAAAATATTTCGGTAAAACTGTCAGGGATCCATACAAATATAATGGATCAGGAACTCATTGGAAAAACCATTTAAAAAAACACGGTAAACAAATAGAAACTATCTGGGTTCATCTATTTAACGATATTAATGAATTAATTTCTAGTGCTATAACATTATCAGAAATATTTGATATTGTAGATTCAAATTTTTGGGCTAATATGAGAATTGAAGATGGTTTATCTGGAGGAGACACTTCAACTTCAGAAAATTATAAAAAAGGAATGCTATCTCGCAACACAACAAAAGAAAATAACCCTATGTTTGGAAAATCGAGACCCGATACAGCAATTTATCTTAGAAATGCAAAAGATAAAATGATCCAAGCAAATAGATGCCCTGTAAATTGTGAAGGGATAGAATACTCTTCAGTGGGTGAAGCGCAAAATAATTTCCCTGGAATCAATATTAGAAAAAGATTAGATAATCCAAAATATCCTCAATTTTACAGATTAAAAGAAAAGAAAAATATAAAAAAAGGGTGACCTAAGCCACCCTAAAATTTCAAATTATTCAGCTGAATAACCAGATACAATATTCACATATAATTTAGCAAATTCTTTATCTTCAGTATTTTGCTCAGCAAAATTTTGCTTATGATAAGTTCTAGCTAGACGATTAATAATTTTCTTAGGAAGATCAATCTCATCTTTAATAGAATCAACAATATCTTTTACTGCTAACTTTTCATTATCAACTCGAGAAAGATGAACAGAAATTTCTTTTAGCCCATCAATTAAAGTTTTTTGTTGTTTTTCGTCTAAAGTACCGAATACAGTTTCAATTGATTGTGTCATAATTAACCTCCGAATTTTGATGAAGTTTCTATCGTCACCCAGTACTTTAATTCACTGGTAGTTGAAGTCCATGTTGAAATACCTTTACTTGAAATCTCAACATCATAAGTATCAGGAATAACTTTTAAATTTTCAGTTTTAAACACTAATTTAAAAACTTTACCTTCAGGATCAACATCAGCCAATTCTAAAGAGTTTGTATGACTAGCATCATTAGACTCATCAAAAGTTAATAAATCAACTTTAGCTCCATCAGATTCAACAGCAATATGTGGTGCACCCAAAACACTAGCTGTTTTCATTACCCATTCCAAATCTTCTTTTGAGAATGTAAATTTAACATCTACGGACGGAAGATTAGGACGTTTTGGTGGAGCAACAACAATCATTGATGGATCTGTAATACGATATTTAATTTTAGAACGACCACCACGACCTTTAATAATCACATGACTAGAATCAAATTCTAATTCAGAACCTTCTTTAAACAAAGAAGTAACTGAAAGAAAATTATTCAAATCATAAATCCCGAAATCTTGAGGAATTTCTTCGCTAATAGTAGCATCAGCTAAAATATTTTTCTGAGGACTCATTGTTGAAACGGTACTACCTTGCTTAAAGTAAATACCTTGATTAATTGTTGCAAAGTTTTTTAGGATCGCAGTTGTTTCTGGAGAAATTTTCATACTTTATTATCACCTCATGTTAAAAGAATCATTTACATTATATATTGTACTATATGTTGACTAAAAAGTCAAATATTTTTTGGTGGGTCTCCTGGGACTCGAACCCAGATCAACCGATTATGAGTCGGACGTTCTAAACCTTTTAACTAAAGACCCTGCATTTGGAGCGAGTAAGGGGATTCGAACCCCTACCTTCAGTTTGGAAGACTGTAATGCTACCATTAACACCATACTCGCAATAACAATTAGAAATATATTTAAATCTTGGCGGAGAGTATTGGACTCGAACCAATACATCGATTTCCCGATGACGGTTTAGCAAACCGCTCCATTAACCGTTCTGGCAACTCTCCAAAATGTCTGGCAGGGTTACGTGGGCTCGAACCACGAACGACAGAATCAAAATCTGTTGTGTTACCATTACACTATAACCCAATTAATTTGGCGGAAGCGGTGAGATTCGAACTCACGGACCCATCTCTGGGTCGCTGGTTTTCAAGACCAGTGCAATAAGCCATGCTCTGCCACACTTCCTAATTCTTTATAAACCTATTTGGGGTGATCGGTGGGACTTGAACCCACAAAATCCTGAATCACAATCAGGGACGTCTACCATTCCGTCACGACCACACCAAATAGGTCTATTTGGCACCCTTAGAAGGAATCGAACCTCCATTCTGGGAGTAGAAATCCCATGTCCTATCCATTAAACGATAAGGGCTACATCAATTTGGTACCCATGGTAAGATTCGAACTTACAACAATTGGTTTCTAAGACCAACTCCTCTACCGATTGGGATACATGGGCAATAATTTTTGCTTATGTTGTCATTGCAATAACAACTCTAGTTGTGGTCTGAGAGGCATCTTATCAGAGTCGAGAGGCACTTACCCACCATAGCATAAAGCGATACTATGCATTTTGGTATTCCCTACGGGATTCGAACCCGTGACGTCTCCGTGAAAGGGAGATGAGATAACCACTTCTCCAAGGGAATAAAGTTGGCTCCCAGTGTTGGTAACGATCCAACCTCATTCTCGATTAACAGTCGAGCGCATTCACCATGATTGCTAACTGGGATTTATTCATTTATTATACTATAGACTCTGTTGTAAGTCAAGCATTATTTACTACAATATCTAAAATTTTCAATTCAAGATCACGAAATGATCCATTATTCTCAATAACATGATCAATATGAGGATTACCTATCCACTCATACTCAGATTTATGTATCTTATGTTCTAGAGCATATTTTTCCCACTGTGCAGGAATTGTTTTCATACAACTTTCATGCCATTTCCACCAATCAGGTTGAGTTTCTGTTCTATCAACCTGAACCAATAATGAGTTTAGAGATTTAAGAAATCTTATTTCATTATTAAATCTAACATCAGTAATAACAACATTTTCGTATTGTAGAATTTTACGTTCTAAACTATCAACCCATATAGTATCTATAAGGTTATTTCTACAAACTTCAGTTCCAAAAATTTGTAGAATATATCTTGGCGTAATATCTCTATTAAATTTCTTTGACCAAAATGGATCAAGTGTTTCGCGAAATTCCCTTGATTCTTTTGTATCACCTTCAAGTAAAGCTCTTTCCCAACCGAAAATAGCAGAAACGCTATCTTTTAAACTACCAGCAAAAGATAATGGAACAAAATTATGTTCTGTTTCTAGAATATCACCAACAGTCCCTTTACCTGAACCGATAAAACCCAATAAACCAATAATCATAATAAAATACCTAAAATTGGAAGCGGAGAGTTGGAATTGCACCAACGACCTCTAGGTTATGAGCCTAGCATTCTACTACTGAACTATCCCGCAATAATTAATCAGAACTCTTGTATATATCTACACTTTGGTAGAAACCTAACAGGTGGTGTACAACTTTCACTGTTTATATTGTACTATTAAATTGGTCGGAATTGCAGGATTCGAACCTGCGACTTCACCGCCCCAAACGGTGCACTCTGGCCAAACTGAGTTAAATTCCGAATAATTTTGGTGCCGCCAGAGGGATTTGAACCCCCAACCCCCTGATTACAAATCAGGTGCACTACCAATTGTGCTATAACGGCAAAATCTTTATACTAATAAATCTTTAACTAATTACCAAAAATTTGGTACGGGTGGACAGACTCGAACTGTCACTTGATAGATTTTAAGTCTATTGCCTCTGCCTATTGGGCCACACCCGCATTACTAATAAAATTTGGTGGGTAAGGTAGGATTTGAACCTACTCAGCCAGTGGCGCGGGATTTACAGTCCCGTGTGACTCTCCAACTTCACCGCTTACCCTTAATTCAAACTATATATCTATTGTACTATAGAACTATTATTTAGTCAAGCACTTTTTTCTATTTAGTAAATTTTTACTATTTTTTTAAAAAAGATCAAAGTATAGACGTATTCTATACTAAGATCTCTGTTTAGTCAAGCACTTTTTTACAATTCACCAAGATAATTTGCTACAGCAGGAAGATTTCCTTGGAAATGATAGGTCCCAACGTGTACACAATTGATCCACGGAGCCATCCAAACTTCAACTCCAATTTTTCTACACTGTTGACAAAAATGGTAATCTTCGCTAAGAACGCGATTAGATGCTTCATCAATTTCAACGTTGAAATACGAATGAATTTTTCTATCGCCACCAAAATGCGCAGTACCAACGTGATCAGGTGTATACTCATATTGCGGGTAGGCTTCTTTGAATTTAGCAAATACTGATCTATTTGTCATCATCATACCAGTACCAATTTCAAGGACTTGAAGAGGTTCTGTTACATTAAAATGGGTTGTTCCTGCAACTGGGTTAAAAACAATGTCACCACCCAATCTTTCTAGTTCACCAGCAGATATTTCCGGATTTTTAACTATCGCTTTCTTTATATTTTCCCATTTAATAGTTTTCTTAGGGTATGGAGCTCCTATAATATCTTTATCTAAAGCTAACATAGCAATAATATCCATTGGATTAAAACCAATATCAGCATCAATAAACATTAAATGTGAACAATCGGAACGCAAAAATTCATCTACAATATAATTTCTAGCTCGTTGTATTAAACTTTCATTAAATAAAAATGAAAATCTAACTTCAATACCGTATTGCATACATGCAGATTGAAGGTCTAAACAAGATTTCATATATGTACCCAAACAGCTCCCGCCATACATTGGAGTACCAATAAAAAGTTTTTTACCAATAAATCTGTCTTTTTCTAAATTAATTTCCATAATCTACCTTAATAATAAATGTTATAATTCTATATAGTTAAAAATATTCTGCATGTTTTAACAATTTTCCTACTAAATCTTTTTGAGATACAATTACATTATCATGAATACATAAATTTATATCCGGATCCATATATGTTATAGATCTATCGCACACAGGGTCATAATAATCCGTTACCTTATACACAAATTCAGCATAATCAGAAATTGTTAAAAATCCGTGAGCAAAACCCTGCGGTATCCATAATTGTCGAGCATTTTCTGCTGATAACACAACAGAAATATATTGACCGAATGTCTCAGAAGTTCTTCTAATATCAACAGCAAAATCAATAACTTCCCCAGAAATTACTCTAACTAATTTTCCTTGCGCTTTAGGAGGTAATTGATAATGTAATCCTCTAAACACATTTTTTATAGATTTTGAGTGGTTATCTTGAACAAAATTTACAGGATAACCTACAGCTTGTTCAAAAACAGTTTGATTAAAACTTTCGAAAAATAATCCACGATCATCATTATATATTGTTGGTTCTATTAATAATAATCCATCAAGAGATAATTTAGTAAAATTCATATTAGATCCAATTATAATGCGCAGCAATTTCAGTTAAATTTGAAATTTTTAAACCTTGTCTATTTTGTATTGTTGATATAAACTGACTAGCTTCTAATAATGAATCGAAAGTTCCAGTATCTAACCAAGCAACTCCTCTTCCCAATATTTCAACATTCAAATCTTGTTTATTTAAATATAATTTATTTAAATCTGTTATTTCTAATTCACCTCTACTGGACGGAGATAAAGTTTTAACATCACGAACAACATTATTTGAATAAAAATATAATCCAGGAATAGCATAATTCGTTTTAGGTTTTTTAGGTTTTTCTTCGATAGAAACTGCTTTACCTTTTTTTATTTCAACAACACCAAATCTTTCGGGATCATTAACATGATACGCAAAAATAGTATTTTCCACGCTTATATTAATTTTTCGCAACAATTCAGGTAAACCATGTCCAAAAAAGATATTATCACCTAGAATTAAAGCAACAGGAGAATTATCAATAAATTCTTTAGCGATAATAAATGCCTCAGCAATACCAGTAGGTTTTTCTTGAACCAAATATGTAAACGAAACTCCAAATTGGCTACCATCACCTAATAAATTTTCCATAACAGGAAGGTCTTTTGGAGTAGAGATAATCGCAATTTCTTTTATACCAGCAAGCATTAATACACTTATTGGATAATAAATCATTGGTTTATCATATATAGGCAATAATTGTTTACACACTATATCAGTTAAAGGTTTTAACCTTGTGCCAGCTCCACCAGCTAATACGATACCTTTTCTATTCATTTTGTAAATACCAATCTATTGTTTGTTTTAATCCATCTTCAAATTTAACAGTTTGTTTCCAACCTAATTTTTGTAATTTACCTGAATTAATATCATATCTAATATCATGGCCAGGTCTATCAGCAACAAATGAAATTAATTTAGAATAAAATTTATTTTTAGGAGCAACTTTATCCAGGTAATCACAAATCATATTTACAACTTCTAAATTTGTAATTTGATTATCACCGCCAATATTATAAGTTTCTCCGACAACACCATGTTCTAAAATTAATCTTAATGCTGAACAATGATCGGAAACAAATAACCAATCCCTAATTTGTCTACCGTTACCATATATAGGTATATTTTTTCCCTGTAAACACGACCGAATTACAGTGGGAATAAATTTTTCTTGGTGTTGAAATTTACCATAATTATTGGAACAATTTGTTGTAATAGTTTGTAAACCGTATGTTTTATGATATGCTCTAACAATATGATCACTAGCAGCTTTACTAGCAGAATATGGGCTATTTGGTCTATATGGTGATTCTTCAGTTGAAGGGTTATCATATTCACCTAAAGAACCAAAAACCTCATCAGTTGATACATGAAGAAATTTAATAGATTTATCAAATTTTTTCACACATTCTAATAAATTTGCTGTACCGAGAATATTTGTTTTAAAAAATATTTGAGGATCTTTAATAGAATTATCTACATGCGATTCAGCAGCAAAATGAATTATTGCTCTTGGTTTATATGCAGCTAACAGATATAAAATAGAATGTTCATCATTAATATTAATAACGTGGGTTTTTAGCTGAGTAGACTTAATGGTGTCAATATAATCTGAACTTGAATAAGTTAAACTATCTATATTAACAATATCTTCATCCATAAGTTCACACCATTCAGTTATGAAATTAGAACCAATAAACCCATTACCACCAGTAACAAATATTGTCATTATTCAGTTTCCCTAATCATTGTATTAGTTCTAACAAATTTTTTAATTTTTTTATTCAACGCTTTTCTAGCTCTTTCTAAATTTAATTGCGAGACTTTACTCTTAAAATCAATACCATTTAATCTATCAATATTTTGTTGGATAATTCTGGCAGTTAATCCTTCAAATTGAAGTAATTTAGTTTCTCCATTATAATCTTGATATTGCAATACAATTGATTTTGGTCGTTTTACATGAAGTAATAATCCCATATTACTAAGATCACTTTCTTGCATTAGTACCTCACCATCAGAACTGATTATAACAGGATTATAAAATGCCACAAAATTATCATCAGAACCAGCAACAAAAACTCTATATTGTAACCCACATTGATTCGCAGCAATACCATAAACTCTATGATATTTTGCAGTCTCAACTAATCTTGATGCAATATCAATAGAATCTAAAGTCGGGTCACCGAAATCAAAATCTTTTAATTTGGCCGATAAAATTGAAGAATTTTGATCAACTAAAGAATAAGGTTTAAATTGAGGTTCAGGTGGTTGAGCACCTACAGTTGATAGAGAACTGGTTGTATCATATATAAATTTATTAGGACTCATTGTATTACCTTCATTTTAGAGAAATTTTTAACTTTTTCAAATTTTAATATTGAATCAAATTTATCTGATACTTGATCAGATTTATGGCTAATAACAAAAATATTAGTGTGTTTATCTACTGTTGATAAAAGATTCATAAAAACATCAGTACCACCTGTATCAAGAGATCCATCCATAATCTCATCAAGAATTAACAAATTTGTATTTACTGAATTTTTTAATCTAGCTAATTGCCTAAATGAAAATAAAATAGCTAAATCTAATCTAGTTTTTTCACCTTCAGAAAAATTGGCATAAGTAAATTCATCCCGATGTCTTGATTTAATTACCTCTTCAAAATTTTCATTAATATTAAAATTAACAAAAAAATCTAATTGAGTTAAATATTGATTTATATACTTATTTAAGATCGGAAGATATTGTTTAATGATACGAGTTTTAATACCACCATCTTTTAACATTATAGAAATAAAATCGTAATAACTTTTTTCATTTATATATTCTTCATATTGTTCAACGTAAACATCTAAGCTTTCAATTAATTCTTGGAGAGTATCATGTCCAGTTTCTTTAGCATCAGTCGAATCTTTTATGGTATCAATTTCAGCAGAAACTAATTTTATATATTTTTGAGCAGATTTAATATTTGAATTTTTATCCAGAATAATAGAATTATTATTCAATATTTTCTCATTAACTTCTTTAATTTCAGTTAATCTTTTTTGCACAGTTCTATAGTCTTCAATTAATTTTTGTTCACCACATTTTAATTCTTTCATTTTTTCTGTGTTACTAGAAACAATTTGAGTTTTAAAAATATGGTCTATTGTTTGTTTACAAGTCGGGCAATTATCATTATCATGATAAAATTCATTTTCTTTTTCGATTTTAGAAATATTACTTTTTAACTTAACACCAATATCCGCTAACTTTTTTTGTTTTTTTTCTAATGAACTTAAATCAGTGATTTGTTCCGATAAAGATTCATTTTCTTCTAATAGTTTTTGTATGGATTGTTGTAAATCCTCAACTTCAATAGCTGTATTGGAAATAATTTCCCTTTTACGCAAAACCAACTCATCAGAAGCTTTTTTATTTTGTTTTATATTTTGTTTCTGTAGTTCAATTTTATCTTTAAACAGCTCAATTTTATATTTACAATCTTGAACTGAATCTTTTATTCCAGATAGTTTATCTTTTACGATAGAATTCATATTAGAGAAAATTTGAATATCTAACAAATCTTCAATAACAGAACGTCTATCACTGGCAGATAATTGCATAAAAGGGGTGTATCTAGCAGAACCTAAAATCACAACTTGAGTAAACGATTTATAGTTCATTTTTAATATATATCTTTCTAATTGCTCTTGATAATCTTTTACCTTTGCATCTTGTTTTACAAGAACATTATTACAATAAACTTCAAAAATATTAGGTTTAATTCCTCTAATAATTTTATATTTGTTTGGTCCAATAGAAAATTCTATCTCGGTAACAAGTTCAGATTTATTAATAGAATTGATCAGCTGACCTTTATTTATTTTTCTAAAAGGTTTTCCATAGAGAGCAAAAGTTATAGCATCAATAAATGTTGATTTACCCTGCCCATTTACACCAGTTGACAGGGTAGTTCTTTCAACATTCAACGGGATTTCGGTAAAAGTGTTACCGTATGATAAAAAATTTTTAAACCGTATTTTTTCAAAAATAACCATTACTCAACCTGCATCGCTTCATTATACAAATTAGACATCATACCTTTTAATTTATTTTTATCTAATTCTTGTTGATTTATACTATCAATATATTTGTAGGTGATAGTTAAAGTATCATCTGTTTCGTCCACATCTTCTTCAATTTCAATATCAACTATTTCTTCGGTTAATGAAACATCAATAGGGGAATGTTGATAGACTTGATCTATGAATAAATCAAATAGATAAGGATTTGTTTTATTTTTTACCTGAATCTTAACATATTTTCCAATAACATCTTTTAAATATTCTTTATCTAAGTATGTTGATTTAACAATATCAGTTTCACCAGAATCATCATAAAGTATTTTACAAAATATTGAATATGGATTTTCAATAATTTCTAAAGACCTAGTTTCTAAATCGTAAACTCTAAAACCTTTTTGATCACCAAAATCTTGCCAAGTCATTTCATAGGGAGTACCAATATATTCAATATTACCACGTTTAGATGCGTGATGATAATGACCAGATAATACTCGTTCATAATTAGAAAACATTTTTACAGATAAACCATGTTCAGATAAAATGCTACTCTGATACATTTTAAACCCTTCAATCTCAAAGTGGCCAACGCACATATGGGAAGTGTCGTTTTTAATAAATTTTAAACAGTCATCATAATTTTCTTTGCATATCCATGGGATAACAGAAATATCAAATTTCTTTAACTGAGTTGGGTTTTTTATTACATTGACATTTTTAAACTGTTTTAAAAACAATTCACTGGAACTAACTGATAACGATTCTTTATAAAATAAATCGTGATTACCGAGTAATGTTTCTAATTCAATACCAAGTTCACCAAACCTAGAAAAGAAATATCGTTTAGATTCAGATAAAGTATAATGATTACTATATTTTCTGCGATCAAAAATATCACCTAATTGGATTACAATTTTTATATTATTTTCTATAAGATAGGGAAAAAATACATTTGTATAGAATAGATCAAAAAATTCATGGAAATGTTGACTATCACCTCTAGCACCGAAAATGGGTGTCACCTAAGAAACAAATTTTCATAGCGACATACCTCCTTATTAAGTTAAAATATTAAAAATAAATAGTTACTGTAATTAAATATTTTTGGATATATTATGAAAAATTATTGCGTCTATATCATACATTATTCTGGTAATAAATTACCACCAAAAAAGAATTCAATAGAAACTCCATTAAATTATATTGGATCATCAACAATTAATAAAATCAATAATGGTTATCGTGGTTCAATTAAATCTAAAAAATATAAATTTATTTGGAATAAAGAATTAAAAGAAAACCCGCAATTATTTTCTATTGAAATTATTTCATATCACGATACCAGACCAGAAGCAACATATAAAGAATTACAATTACAAAAAATGTTTAATATGGTTAAACACCCGTTATTCGTTAATATGTCTTATGCACAACCAAAAGGTTATTTTGGTATGGATGTATCGAAAGAGAAAAACCCAAATTATAATAAAAAATGGAATACTATCCAAAAACAACATGCATCAAAAATACAAAAAATTACACATAAAAATAAAGGAAAAACTGTATTTGTATCAAATGATTGCGTCCAAAAATCTCATCAAATTTGTTTTAAAAATATAGAATTATATATTGCTCAAGGTTGGTATATGGGCAGAAAATATATGAATACAACAAAAATCTCAATAACACAACAAAAATTAATAATAGAACATAATAAAATTAAATGTTGTTGTCTTTTATGTAAAGAAGAATTACAACAACAACATTTAAGTAGACATATAAAATCACATACAAATGGAATAGATTTTTTTGGTAACATATATGTATCATATACATCTTTATTAAAAGAAACAGGATGCACAATAGATTTATATAAAAAATATTATTTAAATAATATTGATCCCAGACCTAGAATTGGATCAAATGGACCTCCTCCAAAAAATTATAATGTTATTAATAAATTATAATATCATTCAAGAAAAGCAATCTTCATTATTCCTCCATGAATTTTTCTACACCAATAATTTTTTGTTTTTTGGGTGTAACAGCTTTATTAATTTTTTTAAATTCAGTTTCTTCAAATTTTTGAATAAAATCATACATATTATCATATACTTCTATCTGTTTTATTTGACCATCACCTAGTTCCATTAATTCAGCTTCATCTAATATACCGAAGTTTTCTGTTGCTTTATATTTAATATATTGTTGTTTTTTTTCTTTCTGAATCCTACGAACAAAACACCACCAAAGAATTTGAGTAAAATAAGCAAATGGATTTTTAGTTTTTTCAGGGTTAAAATTTTGAAAGTATGTTAAACAATTCTCAATCCCATCAGCAATCATTTCATCTTTATAAGAATATCCGAAAAAATTTGGACGACGCGCTAAACCCTCAGCTAATTTCATAAAACATTCGCCAATATAATTCGGTATCCTTGGTTTGGATTTTCCTTCAGTTTCAGCAACAATACAATCTTCTTTATACTTTATAAGAGCATCACAAAAATCAGAATTATTAATATAATTTCTAGGAACTTTTTTTCTTTTGGATGGTTGTATTTTTTCTTCAGGCTCTTCAAAAATTTCTTCAACAAGTTCCGGAATATCTTCCTCAACGATATCAAAATCAAATTTCAACTCTTCCATAATAACTCCAATTACACTTTAATAAATTTTATTATACTATGATTCAGTAAAAAAAGAAAGCTTTTTATTTTATTCTATAAAACATATTAATATAATTTTAATATATCAACGCTTGACTAGAGAATATACAAGTATCTAGAAAAATCAATAACTTACAAAAAATAGCTTGCTTTATTAAAAGTTTTAGGTTACTATACAACTATGGGTTTTCTTCGGAACTCCTTCGTCGTTCCTTCGAAACATAATTAATGTAACAAATTAGATTTCTGCGCAGCAGATTCCCGTAGGGAATTAAATTAATCGTACTTGATTAGGTTAATGCATTGTTGTATCATCTGGAATATCTAAATCGCTACCTGATTTAATCCCATCAATACTTTCTTGGATTTTTGCTGCTAGTTCCGAAGTTGGATCCATATTTTGTAGTAATGCATCTAGGTATTCATACCCAAACATAATACTTGAATAAGTTGTAAATAGAATTTCATCCATTGAAAAATAAACTTCTTGATAAGCAAAAGCTTTTCTTGTCATCCAATCTACTAAAACCAAATCTTCTTCTTCGGTATCAGTGTCATAATTAAAATAAAAAGTTTTAGGGAATTTTAAGTGTATTTTTTTATTTTTATAATCTTCAAAAACAAAAGCAATAATATCTTCACCGCTTTTCATTCTAACAATTTTTATATTAAAATTTTCTATCATAATATCCTCAATTAACTAACATCATATAATTATATAGGGGGAATATTTAATTCAACATTAACAATTTTAAAATCAAATTTTTCTTCATTATAAATTTTAATACGTTCTTGGAAATGAGTCATAGTATAATTTTGATGCTTTTTATACCTTAAATCATCAGCTAAATCATATAAGATAGCTTTATCTTTATTTTCATTTAATCTTAATACTCGACCAATTGCTTGAAGATTCCTAACTCTTGATTTACTTGGACTAGCAAAAATAATATTATGTAAATTTTTAATATTAGTTCCAGTAGAAACTGTACCAACACTACCAATTAAAATAACATTATCTTGAGTTTCCATTGCTTTCCTAATAGATTCCCTTTCCTCAGCTTTTATATTTCCATGTATATAATAAATTTGTTTATCGGTTGCATATTTTGATTTAGAAATTAAATCATATAATACATCTCCATGTTTCTCTACATATTGGTAGAGTAATAATGTATTACCTTTTAAACTAAGAACTAAATTTTTAATAAATTTATTTCTTTCCGAATTTGAGATTAAATATTCTAATTCTTGCGGGTATTTTAATTTTTGCGTCAATTTGGTTAGGTGTTCTGGATACTTTAAAACTAAACATTTAATGGCTAATTCAGTAACCTGTTTTTTCTCCATTAATTCTTTAGTTGTTATAACCCGTTTAACTGGGCCAAATAAACTTTCTAATTGGAGAGAATGTATTTTTTGACCATTTAATGTACCTGTAACACCAACTCTATAGTCAGCATTAACGCATTTAGATATAATATCAGTTAACGATTTGGCTGCAGCTAAATGACATTCATCAGTTAATACAAAATCGAATTGTTCGAAATACGATTTATCTTTTATATTTTGTAATGATTGCCATGTACTAATATATAGCGAATTGCGGGCTACTTTATCTTTACCTGCAAAGATAGTGTGAATTTCATTATGTGCATCCCAATTATTATGTGAAGAATAATCTGCAAAATCTGATGTTAACTGATGACATAAACTTGTATTTGGAACTAATAATAAACCTTTTTTCTTTCCATATTGAAGTAAATATCTAACTATAATATACAGAATGCAACTTTTCCCGCTGGAAGTTGGACTCAATAAAACTAATCTTTTATTGTTGAGAAAATTTAACACTCCATTAAATTGATAATCTCTAACTTCAATTTTATTGTTATTAGAATGTATATTTAATTCGGAAATAAATTTATGTAATTCTAAAGATTGGACCGGATTATAATTTTCAACATAATTATATTCAATAGAATATTCCCTGTCTTTACAAAATGCTTCAAGTTGGCTTAATAAACCCATATAAAATTCAACATCACCATTTGGTAATATTTTGGCTAGACGAATTTTTCCATCCCATAACCTGCTTTTATAAGCAGCCATGAACTTATACCCAGTTGCATAGAATGAAAAATAATCATTCAATTCTTGTGCAATTGATCTATCGCAGTGTAAAAATGCGTATGTTTCATTTATTTTATTGACTTCAATAATCATTAGTTTCCTGCCAAGAATCTATGGTAAGTAAGATACTCTCTGAGTTGCCAAGTTCTGTTGTTTAATTCTTTTAAAATAGATTCACAAATAAAAATGCACTCTTCATAGTATGCTTTTTTTTCTAATAATTTAATTAAGTAATCATCAGATTCTAGATATAAATCTATATTTCCTTTTGTTCCAATTTTTAAATCAAATTGTTCCCAATTATATTCGTCTAATGTTTCTTTATCTAAATTTCCTAGATAATATTCTCTACGAATTTTTTTCATCTTAGAATAATCGAATTTTGCTTTTT
>JACCEA010891286.1_pt1 | contig 56811 bp, 72 predicted proteins | sample 7449851 | NCBI WGS metagenome assembly JACCEA01 (sample SAMN15323453, study PRJNA562643) | freshwater metagenome | isolation source: river surface water | place: USA:Blue River Watershed | collected 2017-08-18 | reverse complement strand
GTATGTTGACGCCTTTTGATTTTATTCAAAAATGGAATAACATGAAAACTGAAGATAGACCTAAAATAACTATTTTTGATGATAGAAAAGTATAACAAAACGGTCAACCTATTTTAGGGAAGTACATTTTACAATCTGCAATTTGCAATTATTTAATCTGCAATTCACCTCACGCCCATACCTTCGTTCCTTCCGAGCAATTACTACAAATATCAATCGCTTTTCGGTTTAGTAGAACGGCTTTTCTAAAATTACTGTAACGCTCAGATTTCCAAATTTCTTCAAACGTTTTCGATTCAATTGTTCCGAGCACGTGTTGCGCATCTTTGTCAAAACAGCAAGGAACTACTTTTCCGTCCCATGTAATGACGGAGCCCGACCACATTCTCCAGCAATGATTTCCAGGGTCGCCTTTGATTTTGTAAGTGCCATCTTTTTGCAAACGGTAGCGCGAATATTTTTCATTTTCAGGCATCAGACGATTGCCATTTTTATAATCGTACAATTGTGCCGTTTTAATGCGCACTTCGTCGATATTCATTTCTTTAGCCAAGGTGAAAACCGCTGGAATTTCATGTTCGTTCGGTTTTACAGCCAGAAACTGAAATATCAAATGTGGAGTCGAAGAGTTCAGTTCTTTTTTAGCCTCCACCAGGTATTTCGACGCTTTGATTACTTTTTGTAGGTTGCCATGAACACGATACTGCTCATAGGTTGCTTGCGTTAGACCATCGATAGAAATAATCAAACGATCCAAACCTGAGGCAACTATTTCTCTTGCTTTTTCAGCATTGATGAAGTGAGCGTTGGTTGAAGTTGCTGTGTAGATTTTGTACTTTTTCGCTTGCTTGATTAACTCCAAAAATTGCGGATGCAAGAACGGTTCGCCTTGAAAATAATAGTTGATGTAGAAGACCGTTTTGCTGACTTGTTGCAATAGTTTATCGTGAAAATCGAGGTCTAATTTCCCTGTTGGTCGCGTGAATTGTTTCAAACCACTTGGACATTCGGGGCAACCTAAATTGCAAGCGGTTGTTGGTTCGATGCTCAAACTAAACGGTAAACCGAGCTGAGACGAACGTTTTGTAACTCTCGAAAACCAATAACTCCATTTCAAACCCACTAAATTCAAAACGCGCATGAAATTGAGGTGCTTTAATATTCGAATGGAATCGCTGTTTTTCGACATAAAGCGAAATTAATCAGAATCGAAGGATTGGCAATGCTTTTTGTGATTGATGGAAAAATCGTTTAGTTCTGTTGAAGTACGCGAAGATGAAAAAAGGCTATACAATCCTGAATTCGTTGATAAAATTTAACTAGCTGATAAGGGAAAAGTAATGACGAATGCTAAGGATTTATGGGATAGTAGAAATCCAGCCAACAGCAGAAAAAGATTTATCTAAGCATAAAAAGTCAGGAAATAAAACTACAGATTCTTTTTATCCTATCAAAAAATGGTGAACTTGGATTATATTTCTGAGAAATGGAAAAAAGAGAAGCCAAAATTATTTAGAAAAGAAAAAAGCTTTTTCAAGGATTTCATTTTAGGTAGACTAGGTTTTAAAAAATTGAATTGTTATTAAACTCACGAAACCTCACCCCCGATTGCAGCGGCATCCTCCAATAGGTTTATTTCAAAGCGCAAATGATTATGAAAAAATACAAGCAAGTAAACGAAGCACAAGAAGTATTTTCTGTTTCGCCTTTGGAAGTGGATTTTTGAGAAGATGTCTTAATTTTTTATAACATTTATCTTTTAAAAGATTAACAAAAAATATACATTAAACACTGTTTAAACCTTAATTTTGCAGCCCAAAACCTTATTTAATGAAAGAACTAAGCTCGCTTGAAGCATTTGATTTATTGAAAAATCAAACTTTATTGGTAGATGTTAGAGAAAAAGATGAATTAGCAGTTGCCTCATACGATGTTAAGAACCAAATCAACATTCCTTTGAGTGAATTTCAAAGTAGATATTCTGAAATTCCAACTGATCAAACAGTTATTTTTGCTTGCAGAGCAGGAGCAAGAAGTGCAAATGCCATTCATTTTCTAATTCAAAATGGATACAGTGAAGAATTGCTAATCAATTTGCAAGGTGGAATTATGGCTTGGGAACAAAACGGTTTAAAAACAAAATGATAAAATAGATTTAATGAATTTAGAATCCAACTCTTGGCATTCAGTTGAGAATCACTTTAAAGGTGATATTGTGGAAGGAATTATTGAGATTCCAAAAGGGTCGCGTGCCAAGTATGAATTAGATAAAGAAAGCGGATTGATGCGTTTAGATCGCGTGTTGTATTCTTCCGTTTATTACCCAGCGAATTACGGATTTATTCCAAAAACGTATTGCGACGATAAAGATCCATTGGACATTTTGGTTATTTCGCAGACAGATATCGTTCCAATGTGTTTGGTTTCAGCTAAAATTATTGGTGTAATGCGAATGCTTGACCAAGGCGAAGCGGATGATAAAATCATTGCTGTTGCTAACGGAGATCCAAGTGTGAACCATATCAACGATATTTCTGAATTGCCACAACATTTCGTTTTTGAACTTCGTAATTTCTTTGAAGACTACAAAAAATTGGAAAATAAGTCAGTAGTTGTTGAAGATTTCTTAGATAAAAGAACAGCAATACAAATCTTACAAGAAAGTATTGAATTGTACAATACTACTTTTTTAAAGAAATAAGATAAACTAGACTCGATATCGACTTTTTAGAGTTGATTTTGAAGTTCAAATTTCAGACCATAAATAATCTTGTAGCACTGTATTTGTGCAAAAGTTTATTTATGGTTTTTTTTATTCCTTAATTGCTTCGATTTGTCGTTCGATTTCAGCTGCTTTAGCAACTAATTCATCAGATTTAGTGCGGTTGATTGAGCTCATTTTAAAAGCTTCTTCAAGTAATTTACGGTGCTCTTCTTGTAGCATTTCTTTTTTGGACTTCTTTTTGAAAATTGAAAACATAATCTAAAGACAAATTAAAGCACAATAAGTTCGTGGTTGTATGAAACATTAAAAAGTCACTGCTGCTGAAAGTAACCTTGAGGTTTTTTCTTGATTCCTTTATGGTTAATTATTTTTTTTTACAAGCCACGTTTTTCTCAAAAAAAATGAATTAATTTCAGAGGGTCAAATTCTTAATCGTTTCATAACCTTTTGTTAAAACATTTTGGATGGATAAAATTTACATTTAGCTTCTAATTTATTGACCATGAAGTATTTATTTTTAACCTTATTTTTTATATTATCCGCTACTCTTAACGCAAAAGAAACCAAGCTGCGCATTCTGAGTTGGAATATAAAAATGCTTCCCCGTCAATATAATATTGTCATCAAACACCATCCTTTGAAACGAATCAAATTGATTTCTGAACAGATACTTTCAGATTCGATTGACATCGTGTGTTTTCAAGAATTGTTTGACACGAAAGCAAACAAACGAATGAAAGAAGAACTTTCCAAACAATTTCCTTATGTAGTTGGACCAGCAAATGAAGCTCGTAGTATTTTTAGACTAAGTAGTGGAGTGATTTTTTTTAGTCGCTATCCGATTCGTAAATTGGAAACGGTGGAATTTACGGATTGTCAAGAAGAAGATTGTGTAGCAAGAAAAGGCGCTTTATTGATAGAAGCTGAGGTAGACGGAAAAAAGATACAATTACTAGGAACGCATATGAACGCTGCAGGTGGAGAGGATGTGAAAATCCGACAATTGGTACAAATTAAGAAATTGATTGAAAAACATTCGAAAAGTGGAATTCCGCAATTGATATGTGGTGATTTCAATATCAAGAAAACAAATAAAAGATTGTACCAAATGATGCTTGACTTTTTCAATGCGAACGATGGTCCAATTTCAGGTGAAATACAACATACGTTCGATCCAAAAAACAACGATATGTGTGCTAAAGAAAAAGGAGATGCACGATTGATTGATTTCATCTTTTTTAGAGCAAACGAAAACAAAGAATCGCGTGAATCTCGCCGTGAAATCAAAAGATACAGAAAAGCTTGGGGCAAAAAAAACAAAGACCTTTCGGATCATTTCGCTTTGTGGATGGAGGTGATTTTGTAGATTTTCTTATGTTCCGATATTAGTAAGAAACATTATACTTTTGTTGTTTTAAAAAAGAACTTCTCTTTTCATTAATTAAAACCACGTTTGCATGGCTATCAAAATTAAACAGTGATTTAAGTCAAATGAAATTTTAGAAATTTAATTTTATAGTTTGTTTAATAATGTAATCAAGTGGACATATTGCTTAAATCATTGAGTAAAATACTATTTGATTTTATGTGAACCGTTTATTCTAAAAAAAAATTACTGGCACAGCTTTTGGTTTGCGAAGATGAATCAATAAAACTTTTAGCCATGGAATCTAAAAAAACAAAAATCAGCGATTTTGAAGCTGTTCGTTCAACTAATTTCTTTGTAGGACTTTTAACAATGGGCGGTTTGAGTTTGGCAGCATTTACCTATTCAAACGAAAGTGAAATCACTGCTGAGAAAAAAAGAGTAAAACCAACCGAAATTGAATACATGGTTACAGAAGAAAAGCCTGTTGAAATGCCAAAAATCAAATTACCAACTGAACAAAAACAACCAGAAAAACAACAGGAAGCAACAATTAATATTCAGCGCACAGTTGACGAAAGTATTTCTGCCTCAAAAAACTCAACTACTGAAATCAAAACAGAAGTGACACTTGGAGGAATCGATAAAAAATTTGATATTGAGATCAAAAATGAGGTGATTATTGAAGTTGAACCAGAAATTGTTGAAACGCCAACTATTGATGCCAAATTCCAGGGAGATTATCCTGCTATGATGAAATTTATCAGTAAAAATTTAAATTATCCGACAGATGCAATTGAATTGGAAGAACAAGGTGTTGTTTTTGTATCTTTTGTTGTGGAGAAAAATGGATCAATCACCAATGTTGCTGCTTTAAATAAAGTGTTTCCAAGTTTGGAAAAAGAAGCAATTAGATTGGTAAGATCTTTCCCAACATGGATTCCTGGTGAGGTGAATTTACAAAAGGTGCGCACACGCGTTCAACTTCCAATCCGATTTGAGTTACAATAAAAAATAAAAATATTATGTAAAGCCGTTGAGATTCATCGGCTTTTTTTGTTTTCTAAAACCCAAATACTACAGAATCAAATCAAAATTTACTCCGCCTTCTCCGCTTCTTTTAAAGCAATTAATTCTTCAGGTGTATATCGTCGAATTTTAATATTGAAATAACCGTAAATAATCGTTGTGATTGGACTTAAAATATTGAAGAAACAATACATCCAATACGTTCCAGTCGCAACGTGAAGTACCGATGCTTGTGCAGCTCCGCAAGTATTCCAAGGGAATAAAACAGAAGTTACTGTACCAGAGTCTTCCAATGTTCTACTTAAGTTTTCTGGCTTCAAACCTCTATCTCTAAATTCTTTTGCAAACATTCGTCCAGGTACTACGATTGCTAAATATTGGTCGGAGGCTGTTGCATTGAAAAACACACAAGATGTTGCTGTTGTAGCGATTAAACTTCCCGTTGTTTCTACTTTTCGGATTACGGTTGAAGTAATTTTTTTCAATAAACCTGATACTTCCATTGCACCACCAAAACACATTGCACAAACAATTAACCAAATTGTGTTGAGCATTCCATTCATTCCGCGAGTGGTTAACAATTTATCGACAGCTTCATTTTTGGTAACAATAACCGTTTCCCCTGACATCGCGTTGATGATAGCTGTGTAAGATGCTTTTAAATAATCGTTTGAAATCCCCGTAAGTTCTTTTATAATTTGAGGTTGAGCAATAATTGCTGCAATTCCTCCAACGACCGTTCCAACAAACAAAGCAGGCAAAGCATCCACTTTGAAATAGATTAAAACAAAAACGGAAACGGGAACTAAAAATAAGAAGGGAGAAATATTGAATTTACTTTCCATTGCTTTCAATAATTCGTTTACTCCTGCTGTGTTATTATCCGTTGTTAGGGTCAAACCAATCACACCAAAAATGATTAAAGTAACCAATAAAGTTGGAGCAGTTGTTAAAGCCATATACCGAATATGGGTAAACAAATCCGTTCCTGCCATCGCTGGTGCTAAGTTGGTGGTGTCGGAAAGTGGTGACATTTTATCTCCGAAATAAGCTCCAGAAATAATCGCTCCGGCAATCATTCCTTCATTTATTCCCATTACTGAACCAATACCTAAAAGCGCTACACCAACCGTTGCAACTGTGCTCCAAGAACTTCCCGTTGCGAGCGAAACAATAGCACTAATGATGACTGCTGCCACTAAAAAATAACTTGGATGCATTATTTTTAATCCGTAATAAATCATTGTTGGAACCACACCTGAAATCATCCAAGTGCCACTCAAAGCACCAATCACCAATAAAATCAAAACAGCAGACATAGCAGAATTGATACTTTTTATCATCCCTTTTTGAATATGTTCCCATTTATATCCCAAACGCACCCCAACAGTAGCTGCACAAACAGCAGCCACAATTAAAGCAATTTGATTCGGACCATAAGTGGCGTTGTCTTTATAAAGAATCACATTCAAAGCTAGTAAGCCAATCAGAACTAAAATTGGAAACATAGCTTCCAAAAAATGAGGTGCGCGCGTGTCTTTTAACATAAATAGATTTTACCAAAAATAAGGATAAATTCTTTTGCAAATAATTTGAACTCCATTCCCGTTCATCTGTTAATTTTGTTACGATGAATAATTTTATAGAAATCAAGCGGGCTCGTGTCCACAATTTAAAAAATCTGAGTGTTAATATTCCTCACGGAAAACTAGTGGTGATTACAGGAGTTTCCGGTTCTGGGAAATCGAGTTTGGCTTTTGATACCGTTTATGCTGAAGGACAACGACGCTTTATTGAAAGTATGTCTTCGTATGCACGTCAGTTTTTAGGAAAATTGAATAAACCCGAAGCTGATTACATCAAAGGAATTGCTCCATCCATTGCTATTCAACAAAAAGTAATTACCAATAATCCACGTTCTACGGTCGGTACTACCACTGAAATTTACGATTACTTAAAATTATTATTCGCTCGAATCGGCAAAACCTATTCACCCAAAAGCGGTGGGGAAGTCAAAAAACATACAACTACCGACGTTATCAATTACTTGAAAGCTTTACCTGAAAATAGTAAAATCGCTGTGCTTTGTCCAATTGATTGTGACTTGAAAAAACTGGATGTCATTTACAAGCAAGGTTTTACACGTGTTTATTACGACGAGCAATTCTATTTAATTGAAGACCTAAAGGAATTGAACTACTCTAAGGAATTGTATTTAGTGGTCGATAGAATTAGTACCAATTTCTCAGACGAGGACAATTTTTCACGCACAACGGATTCTGTTTCCATTGCTTTCACAGAAGGGAAAGGAAATTGTGGAATTCTACACGAAAACAACATCGAATGGTTCAACAATCGTTTTGAGTTGGATGGCATTGAATTTCAAGAACCTAATGTCCATTTCTTTGCTTTCAACAATCCTTTTGGCGCTTGTAAAACGTGTGAAGGTTACGGAATGGTACTCGGAATTGACGAAGAACTTGTTTTTCCAAATCGTAATTTGAGCGTTTACGAGGGAGCAATTGCACCTTGGAAGGGCGATTCGATGGGTGAATATTTGAAAGCTTTAACTTTTAATGCAAAGAAGTTTGATTTTCCGATTCATCGACCAATTAAAGAATTAACGAAAGAACAATTACAGCTTCTTTGGACTGGAAATCAATATTTTGAAGGATTGACTAGTTTCTTTAAATTTTTAGAAACACTAACTTATAAAATTCAATACCGTGTAATGTTGTCGCGTTATCGTGGTAAAACGTTTTGTCCGGAATGTCACGGAACACGATTACGAGGAGATGCTGCAAATGTAAAAATCAACGGATTATCGATTCAAGATGTGGTTTTGCTTTCCATTGAAGACGCACATTTATTTTTCTCCGGTTTAGAATTGAATGAATTTGACCGAACAGTTTCTAAACGTATTTTACCAGAGATTCAACAGCGACTTGGCTTTTTAAAAGATGTTGGTTTGGGTTATTTGACCTTGAATCGCGCAGCAAATTCCCTATCGGGTGGCGAATCGCAACGTATTAACTTGGCAACTTCTTTGGGTAGTAGTTTGGTGGGTTCGGTTTATGTTTTAGATGAACCTTCCATTGGTTTGCATCCGAAAGACACCGAACGATTGATCACTGTTTTACAACGTTTAAAAGCGCTTGGAAACACGGTAATAATCGTCGAACACGAAGAAGAAGTGATGAAAGCAGCTGACGAAATTATCGACATTGGCCCGAAAGCTGGAATTTTTGGTGGTGAAGTTGTTTTTCAAGGTGACTTTTCACAATTAACAAGTGCAACGAATAGTCTCACTGCTGAATATTTAACTGGAAAAAGATTCATTACGGTACCATCAAAACGCAGAAAATCAAACAATAAAATCACGATTGAAGGAGCTCGTCAACACAATTTAAAAAATATAACTGTTTCCATTCCTTTGAATAGTTTAGTTTGTGTCACTGGCGTTTCAGGCTCTGGAAAATCGACTTTGATTCGTTCTATTTTATACCCAGCTGTTCGAAAAGAATTAGGTTTGAGTAGCGATTTAATTGGGAAAATGGATGGAATTAGCGGAGATTTAAAACAAATCAAAAACGTAGAATTCATCGATCAAAATCCAATTGGAAAATCTTCACGAAGTAATCCGATTACTTATGTAAAAGCTTTTGACGATGTACGAGAACTTTATTCGCGTCAACCAATTGCGAAAGCGAGAGGCTACAAACCAGGATTCTTTAGTTTCAATGTGGAAGGTGGACGTTGTGAAATGTGCGAAGGTGAAGGAACAATTATAGTTGGAATGCAATTTATGGCTGATGTTCATTTGAATTGTGATACTTGTAAAGGAAAACGTTACAAATCAGAAACATTGGAAGTTGAATACCGAGGGAAAACGATTTTTGATTTACTAGAAACGAGTTTGGAAGATGCACTTCAATTTTTCAAAGAAGGAAAAGACAAATTAGATCAAAAAATTGTCGATAAAATTCAGCCACTTGTTGATGTTGGTTTAGGCTATTTGAAAGTTGGTCAATCTTCAAGTACAATGTCTGGTGGAGAAGCGCAACGTATCAAGTTAGCCTCATTTTTGTCTAAAGGAATTAATGCTCCTTCTACCCTATTTATTTTCGACGAGCCTACAACAGGCTTACATTTTTATGACATTGAGAAATTACTAATTGCCTTTAACGCATTGATAGACCAAGGTCATTCAGTCGTTGTGATTGAACACAACACCGAAGTTATTAAATGTGCTGACTATATTATTGATATTGGACCTGTGGGCGGAGAGAATGGAGGAAATATCCAATTTGAAGGAAATCCTGAAGATCTTGTAAAACTAGGACAGAATGCTACAGCATTGTTTTTGAAAGAAAAACTTTGATATTGGCCTAAGGAACTGTAAGTAACAACAAATTAACGAAAGAAATTAACAACGAAATAATAGCAACTGTAAGAGCTATTGTACTTCTTTTACTATGTTCTCTGCTCATGGTTTAAAATTATTTGTGGTAGTAAAGGGTAATTGACTCACAAAAATACATAAAGGTTTCTAAAGAAAATATTATTAGTATTTATTTTTTCATTAAAAAACTTTAAGAAATTGTTATCTAATCAAAGATAAAGTAATTAATATAAAATGCTGTTATTTAATTTATTAGGCTTAAAAGCTTTGTTATTATGAAGGAAAACTTACTTCAAAAGAATGTTTAAACTATCAACAACCATTTGAATTCCTAAAGAAAGCACAATGAACCCCATTATTTTTGACATAGAGCGAATACCCGTTTGTCCTAAATACTTTAAAATCTTTGGAGCAACATAAAACATAAGAAAAATAAGTAAACTAACCGCTAAAATAGAAAGTACAACAATAGATTTTTCTGGAAATGAACCAGTGCTCAGGGATAGATTTATTAATAGCGAAATAGAGCCTGGTCCAGCTAAAAGTGGCATTGCTAATGGACTAAAAGAAATATCTTCTTTAATCATTGATTCTTTTTTTACTTCTCCTTGAATATCATTTTTGTGTTGAGAATTCAATAATAGAAACCCTGAACGAGAAATAATAATGCCACCAGCTAATTTTAATGCATGGATTGAAATTCCGAAAAACTCAAGTATATAATTTCCGATAAAAAAAGAAACAACACAGATTATAAAAATATAAATAGCTGTTTTTCTTATGGTTACACGTAAATGACCTGGTGAATAGCCAGAAGTTAATGATATAAAAACAGGAATCGCACTCAATGGATTTATCAAAGAGAAGAGGGAAATACAACTTGTAATGAAGAGTGTTAGCATTGATTCATTTTTCGTTGAAGTAGGCTCAACGCATTTTGGTTACAAAATTACTATTTTAATACTCAAATACTGGTTAATAAAAAATTAACAAAGAAAATTTCACAATTATAATATGCTTAATTTTGTATAATAATTCACTTACAAAGAGTATGGCAGATATTTTCGAAAAAATCAAGGCGAACAGAGGACCAATTGGTCAACACGCGAAAGAATCACATGGATATTTTACATTTCCTAAATTGGAAGGAGATATCGGACCTCACATGTTTTTTAGAGGTAAAAAGAAACTTAATTGGTCTTTGAATAACTATTTAGGCTTAGCAAATCACCCTGAAGTTCGAAAAGCTGATGCTGATGCTGCTGCTGAGTTTGGTTTTGCTGCTCCAATGGGCGCTAGAATGATGAGTGGAAATTCAAACTACCATGAACAATTAGAAGCGGAGTTATCTGCGTTTGTAGAGAAAGAAGATACTATTCTGTGTAATTTCGGATATCAAGCAATTCTTTCAGCTATTGATTGTTTAGTCGATCGTCATGATGTAATCGTTTACGATGCAGAATCTCACGCTTGTATCATTGATGGTGTTCGTTTGCACATGGGTAAAAGATTCGTTTTCAAACACAACGATGTTGAAGATTGCGACAAGCAATTGCAACGTGCGACGAAGTTAGCTGAAGAAACCGGTGGTGCAATTTTAGTTATCACAGAAGGTGTTTTCGGTATGCGTGGTGATCAAGGAAAACTTAAAGAAATCGTTGAATTAAAGAAAAAATACAACTTCCGATTACTTGTTGATGATGCTCATGGAATTGGGACTTTAGGTGCAAAAGGTGGAGGAGCTGGACAAGAACAAGGGGTTCAAGACCAAATTGACATTTACTTTGGAACATTTGCGAAGTCTTTTGCTTTAATTGGCGGATTTATTTCAAGTGATGAGCAAGTTGTGGAATATTTACGTTACAACATGCGTTCACAAATTTTCGCGAAAGCATTGCCATTACCGTTAGTAAAAGGAGCTTTGAAGCGTTTAGAATTGATGCGCAATCATCCAGAATTAAAAGAAAATCTTTGGAAAATTACCAATGCTCTTCAGTCTGGATTGAAAAATGCAGGATTTGAAATTGGTGTAACTGATTCTTGTGTGACTCCTGTTTATTTAAATGGTTCTATTCCTGAATCAACTAATTTGATTTACGATTTAAGAGAGAATTACAATGTTTTCTGTTCGATGGTTGTTTATCCAGTTGTACCAAAAGGAATGATTATTTTAAGAATTATCCCAACTGCTGTTCACACACTTGAAGACGTAGAATATACAATTGATTGCTTCTCTAAGATTGTAGGGAAGTTAAAAGCAGGTGAATATATGTCAGATAAAATTGCAGCGACCTAGTCATTAAAAAAAAAATTAAGAAAGAGGTTTGGTACTAAACCTCTTTTTTTGTGTCCTTTTTTTAATGAATGAAAGTTTTGATCCTGTCAACTACAATTTTATCAATCGGAAATGTCAAAATGTTTGGAGATAAATCAGCAATTGAAATCCAACGCTGTTTTTCTGTTTCTTCTTGAAATGGAATTACGTAAGTCTCTACCTTAATCTTTGAGGTATCACATTGAACTAAATAGTAAAAAGAAACGATTTGGTCTTCTTTCCGAAATGTCGATTCTTGGTAAAAATCATTGAAATAAAAAGGAGTTGCGTCTTCAATTACTAAATTTAATTCTTCGATAAATTCACGTTTCAAAGCATCCAATATTCCTTCACCTGGTTCAACTCCTCCACCAGGGAATTTTGTAAAAAAATGTCCAAAACGATTTTCGTCAGACAACAGAATCTTTTTTTTATCATTGATTACGAGTCCATAAACTCGGAGGTTGAAGTTTTTCATAAAACAAAAATAAGGCTACCCTTTCGAATAGCCTTAGTAGAACTTAGAAAAGTTTAGTATTAAGGAGCTGCAGTAATTGTAGTAACCATTTTCTTTGTCACTTCTCCACTTCCTGAACTTGTTACTGTGAAACCTAAATTGTTTTCCCAATCACAATCAACATAATAAACCCCAGGTGTTAATTTTGAAAAAGTAACTTGACCTGATGCGTCAGTTGTTGCTAATTTTGAATAAGTTCCATTGTCAAATTCCGCTTGACTGTTATATAAATAAACTGTTTTTCCAGAACCGACTGAACTATTTAGACCGTCAACAACATTTACAACCAAATCACCAGTGTTATTTTTCTGACAACTTGAAGCAATTAGTAAAAAGAAACCCAAAGAAAGGGTAAGCATGAATTGAATTGATTTTTTCATTTGATTTATTATTTGATTATTAATTGATTACGATTAGTTTTTGTCTTTTGATTTAAAATTATCCATTAAAGGTTTTTTCTCTTTAGGGGCTTCAGACGATGTTGACTTTGCACTAGTAGGTCTTTTTGCTTTAATTTTAATAGTATGAGTTGTGAAAATACCGCCTGTTAAACTTGAGATAATCGCATCGCCAACATTGTATCGTGTTATCACTTGACAATTTCCATCAGCAGGAGTACTTACACTTGTTCGTCCAAGAGGAATCAATCCCCAAAACAACCACATTTGTTTTCCTTTAGCATAAGTATATTCTTCACCTTGTGTTTCACGATAAGCCCCAACATTTGTTTTCGTTGTCATGCAAGATGACACTGACACAAAAACGAAAATTGAAAATAATAGCACTTTTGCCGTTGAATAAAATTGATTCATCTGTATTTGGTTTTTAATTGTTACTTTTTTTAGTTATTTCTGTTTTCAATGGACTTATTTCCATTGAATTAAGACTTTTTCGAATAGCCCTAATTTCTATTAAAATCCCATGTAATAACAATGAATGATTCGAATCCAACTGATCGTTTTTTAATTCGGATGCTAAAAATTCATTGATATCTGTTCCAAGTATAATTGCGATTTTTTTTAATCTTTCCACTGGAATTTTAGACTCACCACGTTCTAAACGGCTGTAATTTGTCGGATCAATTCCGAGTTCATCAGCCATGTAGTTTTGTGTGTAATTCTTGCTCAATCGTAAAATTTTGATTTTCTGGTGTAAGTCCATTTTTTTGACGGTTCAAAATTGATAAGTTTTGTTTGGAATAAAAAGGCGATAAATGCAAAGGTTTTGCGAGAAACGCACGAAGTCAAGAGTTTAACTCCGTGCGTTTGGTTTTCAGCTGTTATTTTTTAACAGATGGGGTTGCAGGAATTACTGTAGTTCTCTTACTTCCAGATGGATTTTTCGTTGTACTAGGGCCTCCTGCTTTTGGGTACTTAACTATACTTTTTGCCATTGTAAAAAGATTTTTTGTTATGCCTACTCGATAAGCTTTTCGGCGTGGGCTCCTAACATTTCTTAAGGAAGTTTGGTTCACCTTTTATTAAATAAATGTAATTTGATTCAATACTGCTTCCCAATGAGGAAAATTGTCATTTCCAAAGTGAAAATGAGTTCCTTTAAAATCTTGAACTCCATGATCTAAAGAGTCATCTATCAATAGCTTTCCCTCATTAAGAGCTTTATTGTGAGTGAGTATCAACTTTTTCCTTGCCAATATTCCTAAATGTTTATCAACCCACAATCTTTTTTCTGTCCAACAAAATTCATTATCCCAAACTGGAGTTGACAATATGTAAACCTCACAATGTTGAGCCAAAAATTGAAAAGACTCAACTCCATTTGTAATTGGACATTTATCTAATAAAAGCCTTTTTTTAATCTTTCATTCTTGAAATTCACTTCTTTTTTTTCAACCAAAACACCATCCATATCAATGTAAACAATATCTGTTTTTAGTAATTTAATTTTCATTATCTATTTAATTTAAATGTGTTAACCTTTTGTTTTTTATACATAATTGCTGATTTCTACTGTAGCAAGTAATCACCCTTCTTCTTTTAACTACAACTACTATACATTGAGATTCTCTGCACTTTATACCAAAAGATGCTAGAAATTTGGGATGAAAACACAATTGGATTTCATCATTAAAGTTTACATCAATAGTTAAGAGAATTTTTCGGATTTCATTCGGATTTACATATCGATTCCAACATCGTTCTAAAAAATGTTCTGAGAACACAATGCTTCTTTGTTTTTCCATCTTAAGAATTCTAAGTTTAACCTAATTGATGTTCCCAATTATACAATCCACCTCTTTCTAAAAACTTATCAAAATCTATATTAATTTGACTATATGATTTTTGAATACCTTCTTTTAAAATTAGATCAGAGTAATTGTAGGCTCCTTTTGAATTATCAAAAAATCTTCCTGCAGGATCAACCATAGCATAAGAACCAGTCATATCATCATTGCTTTCTGAAACAATTTTAGTTAGAGAACTTAAGTGATTATGTCTATCAATAAACTTTTTAAATCTTTCTTGGCTAATCTCAAATTTCTCAAATTCAAAATCATTTTGACCTTTAATTGGTAAAACTTGGAAAATCTTCCATCTTTCTGGCTTTGAATATTCTATTATTGGAGTTAAGTCATCAGAAACGTTTTCAGAACAGACAACTGTATTTATTTTTAAACGATAGTTATACTTCTTGATTCTATCAATTAAAACTTTATAACCATCAATTGAAATTGCTTTTCGTCCTATAATTGCACGACCAATTTTAAGATTAGTTTGCTCATTAAGACTGTCTATACTAATTGTAATCCAATCTAATAAACCAACATTCATTTTTAAAAACTCATCTGATAAATTGCTCCCATTAGTCACAATCATTGTTGTCATTCCTGCTTGTTTTGCAGTAAGAATTAATTCTGACAACCATGGACAAAGTGTTGGCTCACCACCAACAAATGTGATTTTCTCAAATCCAAATTGAGCTAGTTCTTTTACAACCTGAATTGATTCTTCTTTTGGTAAATGACCTTTTGGAAGAATTGTCTTTTTGACATCTTGAAATGTTGCAAAGCAGAATTTACAACGCATGTTACAGGGTTCCCATAAATGGAAATTCACTGATTTAATTTTTGTCTTCATAATTTTTAAATTTTATGAGACAAAGATTGAATGAAGCTAAAACATAGGTTATTTTAGAACAACACTTCGGTTATTTGAGCAATAAGTGCGTTTTTTTGGGTAATAAGTGCTTTATTTGCTTTTAAGTATTTTCCTTACTTCTGAATAGAAGCCATCTGAAATTGGAATATCTTTCTTTACTGATTGTAATTTTTCATCCTTACAATTAACAAAAATCTTCTTTTTTACTAAATCATATTCATTTATTAAATTGAGATTAACCCTATATGAATTATGCGTTTTAATAAACAAATCTTGATTAAAACCCTTCTCTACCATTTTTGCAAAAGTGAAATTGAATAAAGTAGTTGGCTTCTCATCAATAAAGTAAATCCTTTTATTATTTGAATTATTTGTAATTGTCTCTATGTAAACTATCTTAGATTGGTCAATTTCCCTAGTAACTTCATCAATTTTAATTTTCACAATCTTGGACTTCATTTGATGCTTTTGCCATTCAATTTCATCTGCTAATTTTTTTAAAACTTTTCTCAGTTTATTTTCAGTTGCAGGCTTAATAATTGAATCTACAGGGAAATCAGAATCAAGATTAATATCTTCAATTTGTGATAAATAATCTACAGATTTACCACTTATAAAAAGAACTGGTTTTTTTAGTATGGTTGCAACTTCAATTCCATTTGTATTTTGACCGAATAACTCAATATCTAATATTAGTAAGTCAATTTGGTCTTTTTTAAATTTTACCTTTTCAATAAATAATTTAGCTTCTGCATGAGACTCAATAACATTAGCTATGTTTTTATCTTCAATTTCAGAATGTAAATCAAATCTCAAATCATCATTATCCTCTAAAATAGCAATATTTAATTTCCTCATAATTAAAAAGTTATAAAAAGTGTAGAATGATATTCTGTTTCATCACAACTTGTCTTCAATGAATATCGATTTGGAGTAAATATATCTAATCTTTTCTTCATGTTCTCCAAACCAATTCCTTTCTTTAGAACCATCGATAAATTAGGTCTTAATTTATTTACAACCTTAATCTCAAAAAACGTATCATTTGCTTTAACAAATACTCTTAAAAATTCTGGATGTGTTTTATCTCCATGTTTAAAAGCATTCTCAAGAAAGTACGCTGTAATTAAATGTGGTATTCGTTTATTCTCAGGATTGAGATTTACATCAACTAATGACGAATCGATTTTTACGGAACTGTATTCTGGTAGAAATGATTTATTTAGTTCAACATATTGTTTGATGAAATCTAACTCTTCTTCTATCGAGACAAAATTATCTGAACCTTTATAAAAAACGTATTCTAATGTTGTTGAAAGTGATTCCATTCCTTTGTGTAATCTACTTGCAAAACTTCTCATTTGTGCAAAGAAATTATTTACTGTGTGAGGCTGGAGTTGGTATTTAAGTTTAACAGCTTCCAAAATATTATTTTCTTTCGCTAATTGTGTTTTTTCGTTATTTAATTCTAATACTTCCTTTTCAAGTGAATTGATTTTCTTAATTAATTGCTTATTCATTTTATTAACCTCATTCAACTGATAGCCAATGAAAACCAATATCAAAACAAGAACAATTAAAATTATTGGAAGTAAGTTTTCCATGCTTGTTATTTTCTTGAAAGATAACAATTTTTTAAACTGTTCAATCTCAATTTAAACCAAAAAAATAAGGCTACCCTTTAGAATAGCCTTATGAATATGTAGAAAAATAAATTTCTTATTTAATGAATTTGAAGTCTTTGCCCGGATAATAAGCAGCTTCACCTAACTCTTCTTCGATTCTTAAAAGCTGATTGTATTTAGCCATACGGTCACTTCTAGATGCAGAACCAGTTTTGATTTGACCACAGTTTAAAGCTACTGCTAGGTCTGCAATTGTGCTATCTTCTGTTTCACCACTTCTATGACTCATAACTGATGTATAGCTGTTTCTTGTTGCCATTTGGACTGCTTCAATCGTTTCAGTTAACGAACCAATTTGATTCACTTTTACTAAAATAGAATTTGCAATTCCTTCTTTAATTCCTCTTGAAAGACGTTTTGTATTCGTTACAAATAAATCATCACCTACTAATTGAACTTTATCGCCAATTTTCTCTGTTGCTAATTTCCATCCTGCCCAATCGTCTTCAGCAAGACCATCTTCGATTGAAATAATTGGATATTTTTTTGTCCAATCTTCCCAATAAGCAACCATTTCTTCTGATGTTCTATCTTCACCTGTAGATTCAAAATGATAAACTCCTCTGTCCGCTTTGTAAAATTCTGAAGAAGCTGCATCTAACGCAATGTACATATCGTGTCCAGGTTTGAATCCAGCTTTTTCTACCGCTTCAATAACCACTTGAATTGCTTCTTCGTTTGATCCTAAACTTGGAGCAAAACCACCTTCATCACCAACATTCGTTGACATTCCTTTCGATTTCAAAACGCTTTTTAAATGATGAAAAACTTCTGTTCCCCAACGTAAACCTTCAGAGAATGAGCTAGCTCCGAAAGGCATTACCATAAACTCTTGAATATCAATTAAATTATCAGCATGTGAACCGCCATTTAAGATATTCATCATTGGAACTGGCATTGTTACTGCACCAACTCCACCAACATATTTAAACAAACTCAAATTTGCTTCTTGTGCTGCAGCTTTTGCAACCGCTAAAGAAGTTCCTAAGATTGCGTTTGCACCTAAATTTGATTTATTAGTTGTTCCATCTAATTTGATAAGTGCCGTATCAATTGCTTTTTGATCGAAGATATCCATTCCATTTAAAGCATCATTGATTAAGGTATTAACATTACTTACTGCTTTTAAAACACCTTTCCCTAAATAAATGGACTTATCTCCGTCTCTTAATTCCACTGCTTCGTGGATTCCTGTTGAAGCACCGGAAGGTACTGCAGCACGACCCAAAATACCATTTGTTGTAACCACATCAACTTCTACTGTTGGATTTCCTCTTGAATCCAAAATTTGACGAGCATAAATTCCTGAAATGTAACTCATAGTTTATTGATTTTTTGATTGATGCATATTAGTCACAAACTGATCGAATAAATAACGAGAGTCGTGAGGTCCAGCCGAAGCTTCAGGGTGATATTGAACAGAAAAAACTGGTTTATCCTTAATTTCGATACCAGCAATGGTTCCATCATTTAAATGGATATGTGTTACTTCAACATTTGATTGATTTTCAATACTTTCTTTTGAAATAACAAAACCGTGATTTTGAGAAGTAATTTCGCCTTTTCCAGTTTTTAAGTTCTTTATCGGATGATTGATTCCTCGATGACCGTTGAACATTTTTTCTGTCGAAAGTCCTTGACTTAAGCCTAAAATTTGATGTCCTAAACAAATTCCAAAAACTGGTTTATTCATTTTGACAATTTGATGTACAAGTTCTACTGATTGTGGCATAGCTGAAGGATCACCAGGGCCATTAGAAAGCATAAAACCATCGGGATTAAAATCATTCAATTCTGAAATAGAACTATTCATTGGAAAAACCTTCACATGACAATTTCTTTCAGTAAGGCATCTAACAATATTCTTTTTTACACCAAAATCTATCAACGCAACTTTTAAATTTGCAGACTCTGGTTGAACTTCATAAGCTGTTTTAGTTGAAACACGCGAAGAAAGTTCTAAACCTTCCATTGATGGAATTGCAGCCAATTTTTCTTTTAAAATATCTATGTCTAAAATTTCGGAGGAAATAATAGCATTCATTGCGCCTTTATTTCTAATGTGTCTAACTAAAGCACGAGTATCTATATCAGAAATACCAACGGTTTCGTTTTTCTCCATTAAATCTTGCAATGAACCAGAAGCTGAAGCTCTAGAATATCCATTGGAAAACTTTTTGGTAACCAAACCTGCTATTTTTATTGAATCAGATTCTATTTCTTCTTTATGAACTCCATAATTTCCAATATGAGAAGTATTCATAATTAATATTTGACCAAGATAAGAAGGGTCAGTAAAAACTTCTTGATAACCTGTCATACCAGTATTGAAAGCGATTTCACCTCCAGTGGTTCCAATTTTTCCAATTGCTTTACCTTGAAAAACAGTTCCGTCTTCTAAAAGTAAAACTGCAACTTGATTTGTGTCCATTTAGAATTTTGCACAAAAATAGAAACTTCATTCTATAAGTTGCTAGATAAAAACAAAAAAGGCGATCTAATGACCGCCTTTTTATTAACAAAATGTGAATTTCTATTTTTCTTTCTCTTCTGAATTTTCAGTAGAGTCAGTAGATTCTTCATTAGTGTTTTCAGTTGTTGTTTCTTCTTCAGCTTCAACTACTGCGTCAGATACTACTTCTTCGGTTGTATTTACAGCTTCTTTAGCTGCTGAAGAACCACCTCTTCTAGAACGACGAGTTGTTTTCTTAGCTTTTTCATTTGTGTAAATATCATTGAAGTCAACTAATTCAATCATACACATTTCTGCATTATCACCAAGTCTAAAACCAGTTCTAATAATTCTTGTGTAACCACCGTTTCTTTCAGCAATTTTAGGAGCTATTTCTCTAAACAATTCAGTTACTACATCTTTGTTTTGTAAGTAAGAAAAAACAGTTCTTCTAGAATGCGTAGAATCAGTTTTTGATTTCGTTAAAATTGGTTCAACAAATCCACGTAAAACTTTCGCTTTAGCAAGAGTTGTTGTTATTTTCTTATGTTCGATTAGTGAGCAAGCCATATTTGAAAGCATCGCTTTTCTATGACCAGTTTTTCTCCCTAAATGATTTACTTTATTTCCGTGTCTCATGATTCAAATTCTAATCTTTGTCTAATTTATATTTCGCTACATTCATACCGAAAGTTAATCCTTTATTATCTACTAAATCTTCTAATTCTGTTAATGATTTTTTACCGAAGTTTCTAAATTTCAACAAATCAGATTTAGCATAAGATACAAGATCACCTAAGGTTTCAACGTCTGCTGCTTTCAAACAGTTTAATGCTCTTACAGAAAGGTCCATATCAACTAATTTTGTTTTCAACAATTGACGCATGTGTAAAGAAGTTTCATCAAATTCTTCTGTTTCAGCTTTAATTTCACTATCCAATGTGATTCTTTCATCAGAAAACAACATAAAATGGTGAATTAAAATTTTAGCAGCTTCTTTTAATGCTTCTTTAGGGTGAATTGAACCATCAGTTTTAATATTGAAAACTAATTTTTCATAATCTGTTTTTTGCTCAACACGAAAGTTTTCGATTGCATATTGAACATTAACAATTGGTGTAAAAATAGAGTCAATAAAGATAGTACCAAATGGTGCATTTGTAGACTTATTCTCTTCTGCAGGAACGTAACCTCTACCTTTAATGATAGTTAATTCCATTTCTATTTTTACAGAAGTTTCCATGTTACAAATTACTAAATCAGGATTCAAAACCTGAAAAGCACTTGTAAATTTACCGATATCACCGGCAGTCAAAGTATTTTGATTGCTTACAGAAATGATGACTGTTTCAGAGTCTGTTCCTTCGATTTGTCTTTTGAAACGAACTTGTTTCAAATTCAAAATGATTTCAGTAACATCTTCTACAACACCTTTCATTGTTGAAAATTCGTGATCTACACCATGAATTTTTATTGAAGATATAGCAAATCCTTCTAATGAAGAAAGTAAAATTCTACGAAGTGAGTTACCGACTGTGATACCATATCCAGGCTCGAGTGGACGAAATTCGAATTCTCCGTTGAACTCATCGGAGTGAATCATAATTACTTTGTCCGGTTTTTGAAAATCCAATATTGCCATTTTCTTACTTATATATTATTTAGAATACAACTCGACGATTAACTGCTCTCTGATATTTTCAGGAATCAATTCTCTAGATGGTGTGTTAAGAACTTTACCTGTCATAGATGATCTATCCCAATCTAACCAGTCGTATTTTTTTGAACTTGCAGACAATGAATTTGTAATTGCTTCTAAAGATTTAGATTTCTCTCTAACTCCTACAACGTCGCCAGTTTTTAATGTATATGATGGAATGTTTACCACCTCTCCATTCACAGTAATGTGTTTGTGAGAAACTAATTGTCTTGCACCTCTTCTTGTTGGTGAAATACCCATTCGGTAAACAACGTTATCTAATCTTGCTTCACATAATTGAAGTAAAACTTCACCTGTGATACCTTTCATTCTTGAAGCTTTTTCAAAAAGGTTAGCGAATTGACGCTCTAAAATACCATAAGTATATTTAGCTTTTTGTTTTTCTCCAAGCTGAATAGCGTACTCTGATTGTTTTCCGCCTCTTCTTTTAGATGGACCATGTTGCCCTGGACCGTAAGCTCTTCTATCCAACGCTTTGTCAGCGCCAAAAATTGGGTCGCGAAAACGACGAGCAATCTTTGATTTAGGACCTGTATATCTTGCCATATTATAAATTTAGTTGGGAATCATGAATTAAGGCATTCCTTCGATGATATGTTTCCCTTGATTGTTACTTAGTTAATTGATTATACTCTTCTTCTTTTCGGAGGACGACAACCATTGTGAGGAAGTGGAGTAACGTCAACGATTTCAGTTACTTCGATTCCTGTGTTATGAATTGCACGAATAGCAGATTCTCTTCCAGCACCTGGACCTTTAACGTAAACCTTTACACGTCTTAATCCAAAATCATGTGCCTCTTTCGAACAATCTTCAGCAGCGATTTGAGCAGCATAAGGAGTATTTTTCTTTGATCCTTTGAAACCCATTTTACCTGCTGATGACCAAGAAATAACTTGACCAGCATTGTTTGTTAAAGAAATGATAATATTGTTAAAGCTTGCTTGGATGTGAGCTTCACCAGCTGCCTCCACTTTAACATTTTTTTTCTTTTTTTGATTCGTTTTTGCCATAATACTATCTATTATTTAGTTGCTTTTTTCTTGTTTGCAACAGTTTTTCTCTTACCTTTTCTAGTTCTAGAATTGTTTTTAGTTCTTTGTCCTCTCAAAGGTAATCCAGCTCTGTGACGAATACCTCTAGTACAACCGATATCCATTAAACGTTTGATGTTTAATTGAACTTCAGAGCGTAATTGCCCCTCCGTTTTAACTTCGTTAACTGAATTACGAATCAAACCTAATTGATCATCATTCCAATCTTGAACTTTAATATTTTCATCAATACCGTTGTCATTCAAAATCTTTTTTGAAGTACTTCTTCCGATACCGTAGATGTAAGTTAAACCAATTACACCTCTTTTGTTTTTTGGTAAGTCAATACCTGCAATACGTGCCATATACTTATTAAATTAACCTTGACGTTGTTTTAACTTTGGATTTTTCTTGTTGATAACGTAAACTCTTCCTTTACGTTTAACAATTTTACAGTCAGCTGTTCTCTTTTTTACGGATGCTCTTACTTTCATTTTTTCTTGTTTTATTATTTATATCTAAACGATATTCTACCCTTTGATAAATCGTATGGTGACATTTCAACTTTAACTCTATCACCTGGTAAAATTTTGATATAAAACATTCTCATTTTACCAGAAATATGTGCTGTCAAAATATGACCATTTTCCAATTCAACTCTAAACATTGCATTTGGTAATGCTTCGAGTATTACTCCATCTTGTTCAATTGATGATTGTTTCGCCATTTTTTAAAACCCAGATAATTCGTTTGCTTCTCTTCTACCTCTAACACGTGTACCTTCCATTAAACCATCCATGTGACGGTTTAACTGATAAGTTTCAATTTGTTGTAATGTGTCTAAGACAACTCCTACCATAATAAGTATTGAAGTTCCCCCAAAGAACATTGCAAAACCATCATTGACTCCAGCTAATTTAGCAATTGCAGGTAAAACAGCAATTATGGCTAAAAATAATGAACCTGGGAAAGTAATACGTGTTACAACTGAATCTATATGTTCTGCCGTCTCTTCACCTGGTCTAACACCTGGAATAAAACCACCGCTTCTTTTTAAATCATCCGCAATTTTACTAGGATTAATCATAATTGCAGTGTAGAAGTAAGTAAAAACGATAATTAAAACACACAAAAGTAAATTGTAGCTCAAACCGTAAACATCGCCTAATGTTCTTTGTAATGCACCACCTTGGTCAGCAGGATCTGTTGCACTTGAATAAATCATAACTGGAATTGTCATAATCGCTTGTGCAAAAATGATTGGCATTACTCCACTAGCATTTACTTTTATTGGTAAATAACTTCTAGCAGCTCTTTCGTCAACATTTCTAGCACCTACAACACGTTTCGCTGTATTCAATGGGATTTGTCTCACTCCTTGTACAATTAATATTGTAACAAGAACAACCAACATAAATGCTACAATCTCTAATACTAATTTTATTAAATTACCACCTTGAACAGATTGACCAAATTCAGCGAAGAATGCTCCAGGCAATCTTGATAGGATTCCTACTGTAATTAGTAAAGAAATACCGTTACCAATACCTTTTTCAGTAATTCTTTCTCCTAACCAAACCGCAAACATAGAACCTGCTATTAATACCAAGATAGTTTGCGTCCACCAGAAGGTAGAATCATCAACAGGCATTGCACCTTTTTGTTGAACATATAATGATAAATAACTAGGAGCTTGTAAAGCACAAATAACAATTGTAAGAATCCTTGTGTAATTGTTTATTTGTTTGCGACCTGATTCACCCTCACTCTGCATTTTTTGTACAGCAGGAACTGCCATACCTAATAACTGCATTATGATAGAAGCACTAATGTAAGGCATTATGCCTAAGGCCATAACTGAAGCATTCGTAAAACCACCACCAGAAAACAATGATAACAAAGTTTCTAATGTGTTTTGGGTTGATTGCTTAGTTGATAAGGCATCATAGTTTACACCAGGAATGATGATAAACGAACCAACACGATAAACTAATATCAGTCCTAAAGTCAAAATTATTCGGTTGCGAAGTTCTTCAACTTTCCAAATATTTTGTATGTTTTGTATAAATCGTTTCATCTAAAAGTTTGCAAAGATAGTTAGATTTTTGAACATGTACCACCTAATGCCTCAATTGCTGCTACAGCAGTACTTGAAAATCCATTAGCTGACACTGTAATTTTAGCTTTTAGTTCACCTCTTCCAAGAACTTTAACTAGCTCGTTGTTAGACAATAAACCATTATCTTTAAATACTTCAGGAGTTATTTCAGTAATACCTTTAACAGATGCTAAATACTCTAAAATATCTAAATTAATTGCTTTATATTCAATTCTATTTATGTTTTTAAAGCCAAATTTAGGAACACGTCTTTGTAAAGGCATTTGACCACCTTCGAATCCAATTTTCGTTTTGTAACCAGATCTTGACTTAGCTCCTTTGTGACCACGAGTTGATGTACCTCCATGACCAGAACCTTGTCCGCGTGCAATTCTCTTCTCTCTTTTTACAGATCCTTTTGCAGGAGTAAGATTATGTAAATTCATTTCTAATTTTTTATTATTCTTATTCAACAACTAATAAAAGGTGCTTTACCTTGTTAATCATACCAAGAATCTGAGGAGTAGCCTCTTTTTCTAAAACTTGGTTTAAGCGGCTAAAACCTAAAGCTTTGATCGTTGCTTTTTGATCAGCTGGTCTTTTGATTGCGCTACGTACTTGTTTTATTTTAATAATGCTCATATCTAATATTATTAACCATTGTAAACTTTATCCAACGTAATTCCTCTTTGTCTTGCTACTGCAATTGCATCTCTCATTTTTGAAAGAGCATCCATTGTTGCTTTTACAACATTGTGAGGATTAGATGAACCTTGTGATTTAGCAAGTACATTGTGTACACCAACACTTTCTAATACAGCGCGCATCGCACCACCTGCGATAACACCGGTACCTTCAGTTGCTGGTTTCAACAATACTTCTGCACCACCAAATTTTCCTTTTTGAGTGTGAGGAACTGTACCTCGAAGAATTGGAACTTTAATTAAATTCTTTTTTGCATCGTCAATACCTTTGGTAATTGCCTCAGTTACTTCTTTAGCTTTTCCTAAACCATGACCTACTACTCCGTTTTCATCACCAACCACAACGATTGCTGAAAAACTGAAAGTTCTACCTCCTTTTGTTACTTTCGTAACTCTGTTAACAGCAACAAGTTTGTCTTTTAACTCTATGTCTGCTGATTTAACTCTGTTTATTGTTTGAGCTGCCATTTCTTATTAAAATTTAAGTCCACCTTCTCTTGCAGAATCAGCCAAAGACTTAATTCTACCGTGATACAAGTAACCATTACGATCAAAAACTACTGATTCAATTCCTGCTTTTAAAGCTTTTTCTGCAATCGTTTTTCCAACAACAGCTGCTTGTGTAAGTTTTGCAACTTTTTGTGCTTCTGTCATTTTCAATGAACCTGCAGATGCTAATGTTTTACCAGAAGCATCATCGATTAATTGAGCATAAATTTGTTTATTACTTCTAAAAACAGTTAATCTTGGTGTTACCGCTGTTCCTGTAATTTTCTTGCGAATTCTTCTTTTGATTTTCGCTCTTCTTAGTACTTTATTCAGTGCCATATTATCTAAATATTATTTTTTACCAGCAGATTTACCTGCTTTTCTTCGGATTTCTTCACCAACAAATTTGATTCCTTTTCCTTTGTAAGGTTCGGGTTTTCTGAATGAACGAATTTTAGCAGCAACTTGCCCTAACATTTGTTTATCAAAAGATTCTAAAGTTACAACTGGTGCCTTACCTTTCTCAGTAACTGCAGAAACAGTAATCTGTGTTGGCATTTCAAAAATGATCGCATGAGAGTAACCCAAAGCCAACTCTAATTGTTGACCATTAGTTGTTGCTCTATAACCTACTCCAACAATTTCTAATTGTTTTTTGAAACCTTCAGAAACACCTACAATCATATTTTGTACGATTGAACGGTATAATCCGTGTTTTGATCTATGATCAGGAGAGTCTGTACTTCTAGTAAAAGTGATAATATTATCTTCTATGCTAATAGAAATAGCTGGATCGATATCTTGGTGTAGTTCACCTTTTTTTCCTTTCACTTTTACAACGTTCCCTGTGAAAGTAACTTCTACTCCACTTGGAATTGTAACTGGTGCTTTACCTATTCTTGACATTTCTTAATAGTTTTTTAGTATACGTAGCAAATAACTTCACCACCAACATTTAATTTTCTTGCTTCTTTATCTGTAATTACACCTTTAGATGTAGATACAATTGCAATCCCTAAACCATTTAAAATACGTGGCATATCTTCTGCACCACTATATTTTCTTAATCCTGGTCTTGATGCTCTTTGCAATTTTGTGATAACTGGAACACGTGTTGAAGGATTGTATTTAAGTGCTATTTTAATAACACCTTGTTTGTCATCATCCTCAAATTTATAATTTAAGATATAGCCCTGATCAAATAGAATTTGAGTGATTGCTTTCTTAATATTAGAACCTGGGATTTCAACCATTTTTAAACCAGCAGAACTTGCGTTTCTGATTCTAGTTAAATAATCTGCTATTGGATCTGTATTCATTTTTTTGCTGTTTCTTAATTACCAACTTCCTTTTTTAACTCCTGGGATTTTCCCAGCCAATGCCATTTCTCTGAAAGTTACACGAGAAATACCAAATTGACGCATATAACCTCTTGGTCTTCCAGTCAAACCACAACGATTGTGCTTTCTGATCTTAGAACTATTAGCAGGAAGCTTTTGAATAGCCATCATAGCATCCCATTTTGCAGACTGAACATCTTCAGAAGCATCTGTTGATTTCAATATTTTAGTTAATTCTTCTCTTTTCTTAGCGTAACGAGTAACTAACTTTTCTCTTTTGCGCTCACGCGCTTTCATTGATTCTTTAGCCATTTCTAATTATTTTTTTGTAAATGGAAACCCAAATGCGTCTAATAAAACTTTTGCTTCTTCATCACTTGGAGCAGTAGTTACAAATGTAATGTCCATTCCAAGAATTTTGTTCACTTTATCAATATCGATTTCTGGGAAAATGATGTGTTCTTTAATTCCTAAATTGAAATTACCTCTTCCATCAAAACCTTTTGGATTGATTCCTCTAAAATCTCTTGTTCTTGGTAAAGCAACAGATAAAAGTCTGTCTAAGAAGTCATACATTCTATCACCTCTTAAGGTTACTTTAGTACCAATTGGCATTCCTTTTCTCAACTTAAAGTTAGAAATATCCTTTTTGGATAGTGTAGTGATTGCTTTTTGACCTGCGATTCTTGACAAATCAGCAGCAGCGCTTTCAATTAACTTTTTGTCAGCAACAGCATCACCCATACCTTGACTCAAAATAATTTTTTGAAGTTTAGGTACTCTCATTACGGATTTGTATCCGAATTTTTCAGTTAACGAAGCAATGATTTCTTCGTTATATTTTGCTTTTAATCTTGGTGTATAGCTCATTATTTAATCACCTCCCCTGATTTCTTTGAATAACGTACTAAATTACCCTTGTCGTTTAGTTTTCTACCAATACGACTAGCTGTTCCATTAACAACAACCATTAAATTGGAAATGTGAATGGTACCTTCTTTTTCAACAATTCCACCTTGTGGATTTGAAGCGCTAGGTTTATTATGACGCTTGATTATATTAACTCCTTCAACAACTGCACGCATTTTATTACGATCGATTGTTAAAATTTTACCTTCTTGACCTTTAGATTCACCGCTAATAACTGTAACAGTGTCACCAACTTTAATGTGTAGTTTCTTTTGCATGTTTAAAGATTTATAACACCTCTGGTGCTAGTGAAACAATTTTCATGTAATTATTCTCTCTTAGTTCACGTGCAACAGGTCCAAAAATACGTGTACCTCTCATCTCACCTGCTTGATTCAAAATAACGCAAGCGTTATCGTCAAAGCGAATGTATGAACCATCAGCTCTACGTACTTCTTTTTTAGTTCTTACTACAACTGCTTTAGCAACTGATCCTTTTTTTACTGCACCGTTAGGCATTGCACTTTTAATAGCAACAACAATTTTGTCACCAACGGATGCATAACGTCTTTTTGTACCTCCTAGAACTCTAATGCACAAAACTTCTTTTGCACCTGAGTTGTCAGCAACTGATAGTCTCGATTCTGTTTGTATCATTTCTCAGTTTATTTAGCTCTTTCGACAATTTCTACTAATCTCCAATTCTTTGTTTTACTCAAAGGACGAGTTTCCATAATTTTCACAACATCACCTGTTTGACAATCATTTTTCTCATCGTGAGCAACAAATTTGGTAGTTTTTTTCACAAACTTACCATACTTCGGGTGTTTCACTTTACGTTCAACAGCAACAACAATGGATTTATCCATTTTGTTACTCGTTACAATCCCTACTCTTTCTTTTCTTAAATTCCTCTTTTCCATAAATGCTTTTTAAATAACAAGCACTAAGCTTGAGATGAACGATTTGTTAATTCAGTGCTCAAACGTGCGATTAATTTTCGCATCTCTTTAATTCTCAATGGATTTTCAATAGGAGCCATTTTGTGAGTCAGTTTTAAACTTACGTACTGATTTTTAAAATCAATAAGGCGACTATTTAAATCTTCGATTGACAATTTTGCGATTTCTTGTTTTTTCATAATAATAAATTAAACAGGTAAAACATAATCATTGCGAACAACGAATTTACATTTAACTGGTAGCTTCTGCGCAGCCAATCGCATTGCTTCTTTTGCAATTTCGTATGAAACACCATCTGCTTCAAACATGATACGACCTGGTTTGATAACTGCAACCCAATGACTTGGTGCACCTTTACCTTTACCCATACGTACCTCTGCCGGTTTAGAGGTTACCGGTTTGTCAGGGAAAATACGAATCCATACCTTACCCTCACGTTTCATGTATCGTGTAACGGCGATACGTGAAGCTTCTATTTGACGCGATGTGATCCATCCTGGTTCCAAAGACTTAAGACCGAAAGATCCGAAAGAAATAGTTGAGCCTCTATGAGCTATACCACGATTTCTACCTTTCTGTACTCTTCTAAATTTTGTTCTTTTAGGCTGTAACATTTCCTTTATTTTTTTTCAATTACTTTTTCTTTCTTTTTGCATTTGCTGGCTTACGATCGCTTCCGCTGTTGTTACCACCACCTGAAGTTGAAACTCCAATATTTGGTGCTAAATCTCTTTTACCATAAACTTCACCTCTACAAATCCAAACTTTAATTCCCAATCTACCATAAGTAGTATGTGCCTCTGACAATGCATAATCAATATCTGCTCTAAAGGTATGTAATGGAGTTCTTCCGTCTTTATACATTTCAGAACGTGCCATCTCAGCTCCATTTAAACGACCTGAAATTTTGATTTTGATTCCTTCTGCACCCATTCTCATTGTACCTGCAATTGCCATTTTAATTGCTCGTCTAAATGAAATACGAGCTTCTAATTGTCTAGCAACACCATCAGCTACTAAACGAGCATCAAGTTCTGGTCTTTTAACTTCAAAAATGTTGATTTGAATTTCTTTCTTAGTTATTTTTTTTAACTCTTCTTTCAATTTATCAACTTCTTGTCCACCTTTACCAATAATAACCCCTGGACGAGCTGTATTAATAGTAACAGTAACCAATTTTAAAGTTCTTTCTATGATAATTTTTGCAATGCTTGCTTTTGCCAAACGAGCAGTCAAATATTTACGTATTTGATCGTCCTCAACAATTTTATCTTTGTAATCATTACCCCCGTACCAGTTAGATTCCCAACCGTGGATGTAACCTAATCTATTTCCTATTGGATTCGTTTTTTGTCCCATTTCACCAATTATTTAGTACCATCAACAACGATGGTAACGTGATTTGACCTTTTTCTAATTCTATGTGCTCTACCTTGAGGTGCAGGTTGAATTCTTTTCAACATTGTACCACAACCAACTTCGATTGATTTAACAACCAAAACTTCTTGACTGATATCAGCTCCTTCATTTTTCTGCTCCCAGTTAGCGATAGCAGAACGAAGTAACTTACCAAGACTTGTAGAAGCCTCTTTACTATTAAAGTTAAGGATATTCAAAGCTTTATTAACTTCAACTCCTCTAATTAAATCAGCAACTAATCTCATTTTTCGTGGTGAAATCGGAGAATTCTTAAGTTGTGCAATCGCAATTGCTTTTTTTGACTTTTTAAGCTCTTCAGCTCTTAAACGTTTTCTAGCTCCCATGACTGTTATAAATTCTTAACGTTTCTTATCTTTTTTATTTCCACCATGTCCACGGAAGTTTCTTGTTGGTGAAAATTCACCTAACTTGTGACCTACCATGTTTTCAGTAACAAAAACAGGAATAAATTTATTTCCGTTGTGAACTGCAAACGTGAATCCTACGAATTCTGGTGTGATGGTTGATGCTCTTGACCAAGTTTTTATAACAGCTTTACTGCTAGAAGCTTTCGCATCATCAACTCTTTTCATTAATTTATAATGAACAAAAGGCGGTTTTTTTAATGAACGACTCATATCCTAATATCTATTTTTTTCTTCTTTCAACAATAAACTTATCTGAGTATTTGCTTTTAGATCTTGTTTTAAATCCTTTAGCTGGCATACCGTTTCTTGATCTTGGGTGACCTCCAGAATTTCTTCCTTCACCACCACCCATTGGGTGATCAACAGGGTTCATAACAACACCTCTTACACGAGGACGTCTTCCTAACCATCTTGATCTACCTGCCTTACCAGAAACAACTAAGTTATGTTCAGCATTTGAAACTGAACCAATTGTCGCAAGACATGTAGTTAAAATCATTCTAGTTTCACCTGAAGGCATTTTAATTGTAGCATATCTACCATCTCTTGCATTCAATTGAGCATATGTACCTGCTCCTCTTGCAATTGAACCCCCTTTACCTGGTTTCAATTCGATGTTGTGAATAACAGTACCTAAAGGAACATCTGATAAATACATTGCATTACCAATGTTTGGTGTTGCTGACTTTCCAGACACTACGATATCACCTACTTTAATACCTGTTGGAGCGATGATATATCTTTTTTCACCATCAGCATAAAACAATAGAGCAATGTGCGCTGTACGATTTGGATCGTATTCTACTGTTTTAACCGTTGCTGGAATATCAAACTTATCACGTTTGAAATCAATGATACGGTATCTTTGTTTATGACCACCACCTAAGTAGCGCATAGTCATTCTACCATCATTATTTCTACCACCAGATTTTTTCATACTAGCCAATAGGCTCTTCTCAGGTGCAGATGCGGTAATCTCTGCAAAATCAGTCGCAACTTTGTGACGCTGACCTGGAGTTGTTGGTTTAAACTTTTTTAGACTCATTATTCAGTCATTAATAATTGTTAAACAAATCAATGGTTTCACCATCCGCAACAGTAACTACAGCCTTTTTCCATTGTTTACTTTTTTGTTCAACAACGCCTTTATTGGTGTACTTCACAGAGGATACCCCACCGCCATAATTTAATGTACGAACATCTGTGACATGTACTCCATACATTTTCTCGACGGCATTTTTTATTTCTAATTTATTTGCCTTTCTATCTACCTCAAAAGTGAATCGATTCATTTTTTCGCTTGCAAAGGTAGCTTTTTCTGTTATAATAGGCTTTTTAATAATCGTTTGCATAACTTTTTAGTTAAGGATGTTTTCAATTTTGTTAACAGAACTCTCTAGTAACACTACTTTTTTCGCATTCAAAATATCGTAAGTGTTGAAAGAATCAGCAGTAACAACTTTGATTTTGTTTAAGTTTCTTGATGCTAAGTACACATTATCTGTGCTTTCTCCTAAAATCATTAAAACTTTTTGATTATCTAGTTTCAAAGCACTAATCAAAGATTTAAAATCTTTCGTTTTTGCAGCTGTAAAGTTGAAATCTTCAATAATCATTAAACCATCATTCTTAGCTTGGAAAGCCAATGCTGATTTTCTTGCTAATCTTTTTAATTTGATGTTCAATTTAAAGTGATAGTTTCTTGGACGTGGTCCAAAAATTCTACCTCCACCTACTCTTGTTCCAGATTTAGCACTACCTGCTCTTGCACCACCAGTCCCTTTTTGTTTCTTAAGTTTCTTTGTTGAACCAGCTACCTCATTTCTTTCTTTCGATTTATGAGTACCTTGTCTTCTGTTAGCTAAATGTTGTTTAACATCTAAATAAATAGCATGATTGTTTGGTTCAATACCAAAAACTGTTTCAGATAATTCTAAAGATTTAGATGTTACTGAACCTTTTGTGTCGTATATATTTACTTTCATTACTTTTTAATTGTTAGAGTTGAACCATTAGCTCCAGGAACAGAACCTTTAACAATAAGAATGTTTCTGTCAGCCAAAACTTTAAGGATTTCTAAGTTAGAAGCTAATCTTCTCTTATTTCCCATTTGTCCAGCCATACGCATTCCTTTAAATACGCGTGCAGGGTATGAACAAGCTCCAATAGATCCTGGCGCACGCAGTCTGTTATGTTGACCGTGTGTTGCTTGACCAACTCCACCGAAACCATGACGTCTTACAACCCCTTGAAATCCTTTACCTTTACTTGTACCGATTACGTCAATAAATTCTCCTTCTTGGAAAATAGCTACATCAACTAAATCACCTACTGAAACATTTTCAAAACCTTTAAACTCAACCAATTTTGCTTTTGGTGTAGTATTAGCTTTTTTGAAATGTCCTTTCAATGCATTTGGAGTATTTTTTTCTTTTTTCTCTCCAAATCCTAGTTGAACAGCTTCGTAACCATCTCTGTCTTGTGTTTTGATTTGAGTCACAACACAAGGACCAGCTTCAATCACCGTGCATGGTAAAGATTTACCCTCAGCACTATAGATGCTAGTCATTCCGACTTTTCGACCAATTATTCCTGGCATATTCTAGTTATTAAAAAATTTACACTTTAATTTCGACATCAACACCACTAGGAAGTTCTAACTTCATTAAGGCGTCAACTGTTTTTGATGAACTACTGTAGATGTCCATTAAACGTTTGTAAGAACATAATTCAAATTGCTCTCTCGCTTTTTTCATTACGTGAGGTGAACGCAATACAGTATATATTCTTTTGTGTGTAGGAAGTGGAATAGGACCACTTACAACTGCTCCAGTAGACTTTACCGTTTTTACAATCTTTTCAGCCGATTTATCCAAAAGGTTGTGATCGTAAGATTTTAATTTTATTCTAATTTTTTGACTCATCTGCTTAATTATTATGCTGTGATTTTACCATTTGCTTTAGCAATTACGTCTTCTGCTACGTTTCTAGGAGCTTCCGCATAATGTGAAAATTCCATAGAAGAACTTGCTCTACCTGATGTGATTGTTCTCAATTGAGTAACATATCCAAACATTTCAGAAAGTGGAACATCTGCTTTCAATACTTTCGCTCCATTACGGTCGTCCATACCTTTCATCATTCCTCTTCTTCGGTTTAAGTCACCTACAACATCACCCATGTTCTCTTCAGGAGTAACCACCTCTAATTTCATGATAGGCTCTAATAAGATTGGAGCACAATGCTTAACTGCTGCTCTGTATGCCATTTTAGCACACAATTCAAATGATAATGAATCTGAATCGACATTATGGTAGGAACCATCGACCAACTCAACTTTCATAGATTCAAGAGGGAAACCTGCTAAAACACCATTTTTCATTGATTCTTTGAATCCTTTTTCAACTGAAGGGATAAATTCACGAGGAATGTTACCACCTTTGATACTATTAATGAATTCTAGACCTGTTTTTTCCGGATTATCTTGAGCAGAAATTTTAACTAAAATATCAGCAAATTTACCACGACCACCAGTTTGTTTTTTATACTGCTCTCTGTGTTCTGTAGAACCTGAAATTGCTTCACGATAAGCAACTTGTGGTGCTCCTTGATTAACCTCAACTTTAAATTCTCTTTTCAATCGGTCAACAATGATTTCTAAGTGAAGTTCACCCATTCCAGAAATAATAGTTTGACCAGTTTCTTCGTCAGTATTAACACGGAAAGTTGGATCTTCTTCTGATAATTTAGAAAGACCTATTGATAAACGGTCAGTATCAGCTTGTGTTTTTGGCTCAATAGCTAAACCGATAACTGGCTCAGGGAATACCATTGATTCAAGAACAATAGGTGCGTTTTCAGCACACAATGTATCACCTGTTTTGATATCTTTAAATCCAACAACTGCACCAATATCACCAGCTCCTAACTCAGGAATTTGATTCTGTTTGTTAGCGTGCATTTGGAAGATACGAGAAATACGCTCTTTGTTTCCTGAACGTGTGTTTAATACATAAGAACCTGCTTCTAATTTACCAGAATATGCTCTTACGAAACACAGACGACCTACAAATGGATCGGTTGCAATTTTAAATGCTAATCCAGCGAATGGTTCATCAAAAGATGGTTGTCTCATGACTTCTTCGTCTGTTTTAGGATTGGTACCAGTAATACCTTCAATGTCCATTGGTGAAGGAAGAATTTCCATTACCATATCTAACATTGCTTGTACACCTTTGTTTTTGAAAGAAGAACCACACATCATCGGTACAACTTTTCCTGAAATTGTTGCTTCTCTTAATGCATTTAAAATTTCTCTTTCTGTTAATGAATTTTCATCTTCAAAGAACTTCTCCATTAATGACTCATCAAATTCAGCAACAGCTTCTAATAATTCGCTTCTAAGTCTTCTTGCATCGTCAATGATTTCAGCTGGAATTTCAACTTCTTTAAAAGTCATTCCCATATCATCTTCATTCCAAACGATTCCTTTGAAGTTAATTAAGTCAACAACACCTTTGAAATTATCTTCATCACCTATATTGATTTGTAAAGGAAGCGCATGACTACCTAACATATCTTTAACTTGTTGACAAACTTTTAGGAAATCTGCTCCTTGACGGTCCATTTTATTAACGAAACCAATTCTAGGAACGTTATAATTGTTTGCTAATCTCCAGTTAGTTTCTGATTGTGGTTCAACACCATCAACAGCTGAAAACAAGAAAACCAAACCATCTAATACTCTTAAAGAGCGGTTAACTTCAACTGTAAAGTCAACGTGTCCTGGAGTATCAATGATATTAACGTGGTAAACTTGTCCTCTATAATTCCAATTCAATGTCGTTGCAGCAGAAGTAATTGTAATACCTCTTTCTTGCTCTTGCTCCATCCAGTCCATTGTTGCAGCACCATCGTGTACTTCACCAATTTTGTGACTTACACCACCGTAAAAAAGAATTCTTTCGGTTGTTGTAGTTTTTCCTGCATCAATGTGAGCAGCAATACCAATATTTCTTGTAAATCTAAGATCTCTTGCCATTGTAATTAGAATCTAAAATGTGAAAATGCTTTGTTTGCTTCTGCCATTCTCATTGTGTCTTCTTTCTTTTTGAAAGCAGCACCTTCTTCTTTAGCAGCAGCGATAATTTCTGAAGCTAATTTTTGAGACATTGTTTTTTCATTTCTCTTGCGAGCATATCCAATCAACCATTTCATTGCAAGTGAAGATTTTCTTTCTTCTCTAACTGGTGTTGGAATTTGGAATGTAGCACCACCTACACGGCGGCTTCTAACTTCAACAGATGGAGTAACATTTTCCAATGCTTTTCTCCAAACGTCTAATCCTTCTTGTTCTTCATTTTTCTTGTTTACGATTTCAATTGCATCGTAAAAGATTTTGAATGCTAAACTTTTTTTACCTGAAAACATTAAGTTGTTTACAAATTTTGTAACTACCACATCGTTGAACTTTGGATCTGGCAGAATAGCAATCTTTTTGGCTTTTCTTCTTCTCATTTTTCTAAAGCTTTTTTAAATTATTTCTGCTTAGGACGTTTTGTTCCGTATTTAGATCTTCTTTGGCTTCTACCTTGTACACCTGCTGTATCTTCAGCTCCACGTACAATGTGATAACGAACACCTGGAAGGTCTTTTACCCTTCCACCACGTACTAAAACCAATGAGTGTTCTTGTAGATTGTGACCTTCACCACCGATGTAAGCATTCACCTCTTTGCCGTTTGTTAAACGAACACGGGCTACCTTTCTCATCGCTGAATTAGGTTTTTTTGGCGTAGTTGTGTAAACACGTACACATACCCCTTTACGTTGCGGACACGAATCAAGTGCAGCGGATTTACTTTTCTTCACCACCGCAGTTCTTCCTTTGCGAACTAACTGTTGAATAGTTGGCATAAAATACTCTTAATTAAATAAATAAAAAACTACCTCAAACGCACTTTGAGGGGTGCAAAGATACTATATTTATCTTAGTATGCAATAGTTATGTTGAAAATATTTGATTTTTTCGACAAAATAATGTTAGTATATTTATTTTCAACTTCTTAGAAACAAAAAAAGCCCTTAAAAAGGGCTTTTTGATAAACAAATTAAAAATTCTATTTTCTATACAACGTTCTTTTAACAGCTGCAATTAATCGTTCTTTATTTGGTAATGCTTCATCAATTAATGTTGGTGAAAATGCAAATGGAGTATCTGTTTGTGTTACTCTCTCTACTGGTGCATCTAGATAATCGAAAGCATAACGCTGTAAATGATATGCAATTTCACTTGAAATAGAAGCTAAAGGCCAAGATTCTTCTAAAACAACACATCGGTTTGTTTTCTTAATTGACTCAACAATAGTTCCATAATCTATTGGACGAATTGTTCTTAAATCAATTACTTCAACACTAATGTTTTCCTTCTCTAAGATTTCAGCAACTTCATAAGCGACTTTAATGATTTTACCAAAAGATACAATTGTAACATCAGTACCTTTTCTTTTAACTGCTGCCACTCCAATAGGAATGATGTACTCACCTTCAGGAACTTCACCTTTATCACCGTACATTTTTTCGGACTCTAAAAACACAACAGGATCTTCATCGCGAATTGCTGCTTTTAGCAAACCTTTTGCATCAGCGGGATTTGATGGTGTAATCACTTTTAATCCTGGAACGTGTGCATAAAAAGCTTCGAATGATTGCGAATGGGTTGCTGCTAATTGTCCAGCTGTTCCGTTTCCACCTCTAAACACAATTGGACAATGATATTGACCTCCTGACATTTGTAACATTTTTGCTGCTGAGTTAATGATTTGGTCTGCTGCTAAAATTGCAAAGTTCCATGTCATAAACTCAACGATTGGACGTAATCCGTTCATCGATGCGCCAACTGCGATTCCCGCAAAACCTAACTCAGCTATTGGTGTGTCAATAATTCTTTTAGGACCAAATTCATCCAACATTCCTTGAGATACTTTATACGCTCCATTGTATTCTGCGACTTCTTCTCCTAAAAGAAAAACGCGCTCATCTCTTCTCATTTCTTCTGACATTGCTTCTCGCAATGCTTCTCTAAATTGAATAGTTTTCATTTTAATATTTTTGTTGTAAACTTTAATTTCTAAGCAACTTTAAGTGATGCTAAACTCGATTTTTCAAATTTTGATTTGGCATATTCCACATCCACATTAAATGTAACTGTTTTCTTTGAAGGAATTTCAAACATTGCATCTGTTAAAATAGCCTCACAAATTGAACGCAAACCTCTTGCTCCTAATTTAAACTCAACTGCTTTAGTTACAATAAAATCATAGACTTCTTTTTCAAGAGTAAGTTTTACGTTATCTAATTCAAAAAGTCGAACATATTGCTTGATTAAAGCATTTTTAGGTTCCATCAAAATTCGTTTTAAATCCTCTTTTTTAAGTGGTTCCAGATATGTTAAAACAGGGAATCGTCCAATAAGTTCAGGAATCAAACCAAAAGTCTTAATGTCCAATGGATTTATGTATTTCAATAATGAATCTTGTTCAATGCGTTCTTGCTCAAATGAACTAAATCCTATAGTTTGACGATTTACGCGATTTGCAATGATATTTTCAATCCCATCAAATGCTCCTCCACAAATAAACAAAATATTTTTCGTGTCAATTTGAATCATTTTTTGCTCTGGATGTTTTCTCCCACCCTGGGGCGGAACATTAACAGTTGCACCTTCTAATAATTTCAAAAGTGCTTGCTGAACACCTTCTCCTGAAACATCTCTTGTAATAGATGGATTATCGCTTTTTCTTGCGATCTTATCTATTTCGTCAATAAAAACGATTCCCATTTGCGCAGCTTCAACATCATAATCAGCAGCTTGTAACAATCGAGATAAAATACTCTCTACATCTTCTCCAACATACCCTGCTTCAGTAAGCACTGTTGCATCGGCTATACAAAAAGGGACGTTTAAGAGCTTTGCGATTGTTTTTGCTAAAAGTGTTTTGCCTGTGCCAGTTCTTCCCACCATTACAACATTTGACTTATCTATTTCGATTTCAGATGCTATATTGGGATTGTTAAGTCTTTTGAAATGATTGTAAACGGCTACCGATAATACTTTTTTAGCATCCGTTTGACCAATAACGTACTCATCTAAATGTGCCTTTATTTCACTTGGTTTAAGTAGATGCAGTTTTTTATTGTTTTTAGCGTTTCCGTTTGGAGTTTTTGTTTGGTGCGATAATTCTTCCTGAACAATACGATTTGCTTGATAAGCACAATTGTCACAAATGTGTGCTGATATACCAGCTATTAACATTTTAACAGCACTACGATTCGACCCGCAAAATGAACAGGTTGCTTCTTTTTTTGCCATTTAAAATTATTTAGGGTTTCTTAAAAGAACCTCATCCACCATTCCGTATTCTTTTGCCTCTTCTGATGTCATCCAATAATCTCTATCAGAATCTGCCCATACTTTATCAAACGGTTGATTTGAATGTGTTGCGATTATATCATACAATTCTTTTTTCAATTTCTGAATTTCTCTAGCGGTAATTTCAATATCTGATGCTTGACCTTGTGCTCCTCCAAGAGGTTGGTGAATCATTACTCGAGCGTGTTTTAATGCACTTCTTTTACCTTTGGCACCAGCGCACATTAGTACAGCTCCCATTGACGCTGCCATACCTGTACAGATTGTTGCAACATCAGGACGGATATATTGCATCGTGTCATAAATCCCCAAACCAGCATAAACTGATCCTCCTGGTGAATTTAGATAAATTTGAATATCTTTCTTAGCATCAACCGATTCCAAAAACAACAACTGAGCATTGATGATATTCGCAACTTGGTCATTTATTCCAGTTCCTAAAAAGATAATTCTATCCATCATCAAACGCGAAAAAACGTCCAACTGTGAAATATTCATTGGGCGTTCTTCAATTATATATGGAGTCATAGATGATTCGATATAATGATCCATCATCATGCTATTGATACCGAGATGTTTAGTAGCGTATTTTCTAAATTCGTTTCCGTCTATCATTGTTTGATTTTTTTATTTGGGGCTAAAATTAATAAACTTTGAAAAGAAAACTTGATTTTGCGTATTTTTAATATTTATTCACAGAAATGCTGCCAACTGAAATACATAGCAAAAACGTTCTTTTATCTCCATTGAATTGGGGGTTTGGACATGTCTCGCGATGTATTCCATTAATAAACCACTTATTAAAAAATAGCAATTCTGTTTTCATTGCTTGTGATACTGCACAAAAAAGTGTTTTTATTCAGTATTTTGGTGAAAAAGTAAAATTTATTGAACATCAAGGTTATCCTTTTCGGTTTTCAGGTAAAGGAAATTATACGATGGATTTATCCTTTTCCATTGGCACGCTCTTAAAACGATCTAAGAACGAAATTAAAGAAGTTGAAAGTTATATTAAAGAATTCAATATAGATTTTATTATTTCTGACCATCGTTATTCTTTTCGAAGTAAAATGTGTTATTCCATTTTTATGACACATCAATTGAATTTACCAATTAGTTGGTTACAGTTTCCATTTAAACTTTATCACAAAAAACAGATTAAAAAATTCGATTCGATTTGGATTGTAGACAAGCAAGAAAATTCCTTAGCTAGAAAATTATCAGAAAATAAACATTATTCCAATGCAAAATACATAGGATATTTATCTCGATTTATGCTTTATCCAAAGAAAGAAATCAAAAATGGAAGTGTTCTAATCATTAGCGGACCAAAAGAATATTGGACCAATTTATTTCTGGTATTTTCAAAAGAACTTGAATCTAATGAAATTCAAACTATTGTTGGTTCAAGTGATGTTCAACAATTAATTATTAGTGAAAAATTGAACCAGAAATTTCATTCTAGCGATAATTGGATTGAAACCGATGAATTATTATTAAGGACGAAAAAAGTTTATGGCTACATTGGCTACACCACACTTATGGATGTTGAAATATTAAACTGTGATTCATATTTAATAGCAAGCCCAGGCCAATTGGAACAAAAATACCTTGAAAAAATTGGACAAAAAAAAATCCCGAACGAATCCGGGATTTAATTTAAATTCTTTTAGAATTATCTTACCGCAGAACTGAAATTTGAATCTGAAAATAATTTTACAAATTCTCTGTCTTTTGCAGCTTTTGCTTTCAATGAGCTGTCTTTTGCAAATGCATTTTTAAGATTATTTACAACAGCATCAGATCCTTCTCCTCCTCTTGCAGCAATGATTGCTTTCAAATAATCTACATCTGCACTCGCATTTTCATTTGCTAAAGCTGTTTTTGCTTCTGCTAATTTATTCTGAAGTACATAAGCTAACGCTTTATTGAAACCATTTTCTTTAATGTTACTTTCTGCACTAGCATAGTTACCATCCAAGATATCTAAAGCTGCGCTATTATAACCAAAAACTAAATTTCGTGCAGCATCGCCGTTTCCTTTTGATTGGTTTAATAATTTTCTTGCATTTGCTCTATCACCTTCAGACATTGCAACACCAGCTAAATTGTTTTTAGAAGAAGAATTATCTTTTAAACCATTAGCTTTCTCTAAACTTTTCTTAGCATCAGCAACTTTATTTTGCAAGAATAAAACGGCGCCTAAATTGTTGTGTCCTCTGTAATCAGTAGAATGATTTTGAGCAGCAGCTTGATAAATTGCAGCTTTCTCGTTTAAATCTGTTACTTTTTCAGCAGCAAATAACAATTCTTCGATTCCTAAAGAAGATGGGTTGTTTTTTGCTGCAGCCATAATTTCGTCATCTGTTAAACCTAATTCTTTATAATTAACAGTAATAACTGCTCTACGAATTTTAGGGAAAACATCTTTTTCTAATTCCGTGTATGATTTACCTAAATTAACCATGTCTTTTTCACGTTGAATTGGATCTTTTGTCATTTCCAAAATACGAATGAAAAGGTTTTTGTCTGCTTCATTGATTGTAGTTGTAACAGCTAATTGATCTTTGAAACCTTCGAAATCTTCACCTTTACCTTCAATTGAATATTTTGTTGTGTCAGCCCAATTCAACATGTTTGATTTTTTCATCAAATCAACAATTGCTTTTCTAGCTGATCTTGTTCTTTCGTTTGATAAGTTTGTATTTTTGTCTTCAACACCGTCAGGAGAAGCAAAACCTTTAATTTCAATTGATGTAATTTGAATCTTTGGGTTTGACTCAGATGCTTTCAACCAAACTAATAAATCTGCGATATCTTTATCTTTTAATTCTGTTGCTTTAACCTCAGACTTAGCTTTGTCAAAATTTACAACCGCAGAAGTACTTTTAGCTGTTTCTCTTACGATCGCATCTTTTTCAAATAAAACTTTGAATTCTTTTCGAACCATCAAAGGAGTAATGATTGTTCCGTCAGCTATTTTAGTTTCTGGAATATCTCCTTTTTCTTTTGTACCCTTAATAACCTTACCAGTAACTTTCAAATCTGCAGCTTCCATATCTGGACGATAAGGAACTTCCAATTCGAATGTTGCAGAACCACCAGGTTTGAAAGTAATAGTTTGACCATTACCTGTGATTTTCTCACCTTGAAGAACCCAAGTACCAATGGCAGTATTTCCTAATTTCGGAGTGATTTCAGCTTTCACTTTTTTATTAAGTCCTTTTTCAGGAACGTTAACAACAACTGAAAATTTTACATTATCACCATGCATCTCTAGTGGATTAGGATTCACATTGTAAGTAAAATCTTTCACTAAATCACAAGAGGACATAAGCGCAGTCGTTCCTGCTGCAAGTGACATTAATAGAATTTTGTTCATGTTCATTTATCGTGTTTTTAAAATCGTGGCAAATTTACATACAAATAGCATCAAAAACCTAATATTTATTGTTGAAAAAATAAATTAAGTTAAATTATCTTGCTAATTGACTGATATTTATACCCTTTTTGGGGTCTCTGAAGTCTGAAAGTTCTAACATAGGAACCAAAACGAAGTTGCGTTCGTGATAATTTGGATGTGGAATTTCAAGATTTTTTGATTTAATTACCAAATCTGCGTAGAAAATTATGTCTAAATCAATTAACCTATCTTCATACGATTCCTTTGTTTTTATTCTTCCAAGTTTTTTTTCAATTTCTTGTAACTCTTTTAAAACTTGATCGGGATTCAATTCCGTTTCACAAATCAAACAAGCATTGTAAAATTCATTTTCGGATTCAAAACCTACTGCTGAATTTTTAAGAATGGAAGAAATCTTTGAAACCTCCCCTACTTTGGATTTGATTTGACTGATTGCATTTTTAAGGTTTAATTCTTTATCCCCTAAATTTGTTCCAAGCGCAATTACAACTTGATTAAGTTTTACTTTTTGCTCCATTTAAAATGATGAACAAGTTCCAATAAATCAACTTTTAAATACTCCAAAACGGGACGTAATGAATCATAATTAGGTTTACAATTCAATAACACTTCACCTCGAACAAAATTATTAGTTGAATCAGTTAAATAGAATTGAAAATTTGTTGCCACATTTCCTTTTAATTCAAAGAAAGTTCCATATACCTTATTTTCACTATCGATGATTTGCTCAAAGTCAATTTTGTCTGCTTTAATTTTATGCTCATCTACCTTATCATTTGCAAAATTGATAATTTCAGCCAACGAGTCATTATTTGGAAAATTCAAGTAATACATAAATAAAGAACCATTCACTGGGCCTAAATCTATTTCTTGTGTGCAATAGGTTGAACCTTGTTTTTGGGCTGTTCTATAATTGAAAATATTAGCTAATTTCAATGAATAAGGACAATCAGATTGAACCTGTCTATAAGCATGATTTGGTAAATCTAATTTTAAATAAGTAGGTGGTTTAGGAACTGGTGTCGTTTCATCGCAAGCAACTAACAGAATAAGAAAGAGAAACGAATAAATTTGTTTAATCATGGTTTAGTATCTTAATTTTTACTGTTTTTATTCTTTTCTTATCGGAAGATTCAACAATTAACTTGTAATTCTCTATTGTAATAAATTCATTATTTCTCAAAATGCGTCCTGCTTGTTCAATAATCAAGCCACCAATCGTCTCTGCCTCTCCTTTTAATGATTCAAATAACTCTTCGTTACATTCCACAATTTTATAGAAATCATTCAAAGAAGTTCTTCCTTCAAATAAATAAGTGCTTTCATCAATTTTAGAATAAACCACTTCGTTTTCGTCAAATTCATCTGTAATATCACCAACTATTTCCTCTAAAATATCTTCCAAAGTGACAATACCACTTGCCCCACCATATTCGTCTACAACGATTGCCATGTGCATTTTCATACTTCGGAAATCTTGTAATAAATCGTTAATTCTTTTGTTTTCTGGAATGAAATATGGCTTTCTAATTTCTTTTCGCCAATCAAAATTTTCATCTTGATTTAGACTTTGTAATAAATCCTTAATGTATAAAATCCCAATTACATTGTCTTGTGAACCTTCAAAAATCGGAATTCGAGAATAACCTGATTCTAAAATAAACCCTAAGACTTCTTTGAAATTTGAAGTATTATCAATTGCATCTACCTCAATTCGAGGTGTCATAATTTGACAAGCTTCTGTTTTTCCGAATTTCACAATTCCTTCCAAAATTTTATGATCTTCTTCAGAAGTTGAATCTTCTCTCGTTAAGGCCAATGCTTGTTCTAATTCGTCCGTATTGACTTTCGCTCCACCATTTGAAAGCTTTTGAATGAAAAAAGATCCGTGAACCAATCCAAACTTAATCCAAGAAACTGGTGGCATTTTTCCTAAAATTGTTAAAGGATTTGCCATAAATCTAACTACAGACAAAGCATTTTTTGAAGCATAAACTTTTGGTAAAACTTCTCCAGTTAATAATATCAAAAAGGTTATGCCAACAACCTCAATCAAAAATCGTAGTAGTTCAGTTCCTGGCTTTGCTGGAAAAATATCATCTAAAACAAAAGTTGATAAAATAACTACACCAACATTCACAAAGTTATTGGTAATCAAAATCGTTGCTAACAGTTCTTTCGGGCGAGAAAGTAAATTTTGAATTAACTTCGATTGTTTATCGTTTGTTTTCTTTAAATCGTCATTATCAGCAGGCTTTAAGGAAAAAAACGCTGACTCTGAACCTGACATTAGCGCTGAAATCAACAATAAAAAAGCAATGATTGCTAGATAAACAAAAGTTGATTCGCTAAAACCAGCTTCAATAACAGTATTTAAAGGTTGACTGGGAGGTTCTGTTTTAATCATTTCTTAAAAAGGATTGTCATCGTCCGCACTTGGGGATAAATCTTGAATGGATGAAGGAGGATTTGGTTTTCCTTCGCTTGAATAAGGTGTGTGATTTTTGTCAACATCAGGTCGAGAAAGAATCGTTAAATCGTCTCCAACAACTTCTGTGCTATAACGCGTATTTCCCTCTTTATCTTGCCAAGAACGTTTTTTCAACTTGCCTTCGATATAGATTTTTGCGCCTTTACGAATGTATTTTTCTGCAACTTCAGCCAAACCGCGCCAAAGTACAATATCGTGCCAATCAGTGATTTCTTTCTTCTCACCAGTTGATTTATCGGTAAAAACTTCTGAAGTTGCCAATGAAAAAGTTGCAATAACAGCTCCGTTTTCAAGGCGTCGAATTTCTGGGTCTTTGCCCAAATTTCCAATCAAAATAACTTTATTTACACTTCCATTCATAATTACAAATATATAAAAATAAAAATAAGACCGTTGCAAAACCCATTTCTCATCGTTACTCCAAAAACTTAACACCCTCATTAACAAGGGTTAACTCCGGTGTAAATTTTTGAAAAGCCTCGGTTAATGACTTTTAAAACAATCTAGAAATCAAACAATTATTATTTTTTCTTGAATGGTTTTTTCTTTTTCGGTTTAGCTTCCTGGCTTTCAGAAATTTTGATACATTCTTCCAATGTCAAGTTTTCAGGAGTTACGTCTTTTGGCAACTTGAAATTATCTTTTCCAATTTTCAAATATGCACCGTATCTGCCATTCATTAATTGTACTTCAGGACGCTCTTCAAAAACTTTTATCATTTTATTCGCATCGTCTTCTTGTTTTTTCAAATACAATTCAACGGCTCTTTCGTAACTGATTGAAATTGCATCCTCCTCTTTCGGAATGGAAACAAATAATTTCCCAACTTGTACATAAGGTCCGAAACGTCCATTGTTTGCTTTAATGGCTTGACCTTCGTACTCACCTAAAGTTCTTGGAAGCTTAAATAATTCCATTGCTTCTTCTAAAGTGATTGAGCCAATTGATTGATTCGCTTGAAGGGAAGCAAAACGCGCTTTTTCACCATCTACTTTCTCATCTCCAATTTGAATCATTGGACCAAATTTCCCGATACGCGCGATTACTTTCTTTCCCGAAATAGGGTCAATTCCCAAATCTCTTTCACCAGTTGCACGATCTGAATTTTCAAGCGTGTTTTCAACTTCTTTATGAAATGGATTATAAAATCCATTCATCATTGTTGTCCATTCTTGTTTTCCTTTAGCGATTTCGTCAAATTGTGCTTCCACAGATGCTGTGAAATGGTAATCCATAATTTGCTTGAAATTTTCTTGCAAGAAATCTGTTACTACAATTCCAATATCTGTTGGCGAAAGTTTGTTTTTATCTTTTCCAGTCGTTTCTGACTTCGTTTGTTCGGTGATTTTTCCTTTTTTCAACTCAATTGACAAGTAATTTCTCACTTCTCCCTCGCGTTCTTTTTTCTCAACGTAACCTCTTTTTTGAATCGTTGAAATTGTTGGTGCATACGTTGATGGACGACCAATTCCTAACTCTTCTAATTTTTTAACCAAAGAAGCTTCCACATATCGTGAAGGCGGACGAGTAAAACGTTCTAATGCAATTGCACTTCCAAGTTCTAATTTCTCATTTTTAACAACCGCTGGCAATAAACCAGAGTCGCTTTCTTCCTCGTTATCATCCAAAGACGATTCTAAATATACTTTCAAAAATCCTTCAAAACGAATCACTTCTCCTTTAGAATTGAAAGCATCGCCGTTTGGTAAACCACCAATTTTAATAGTAGTTCTTTCCAACTGTGCATCCGACATTTGACTTGCGATTGCACGTTTCCAAATCAACTCATATAATTTTTGTTCTTCTGCTTCGCCGTTTATTTTAGAAACCATAAAATCAGTTGGACGAATTGCCTCGTGTGCCTCTTGAGCACCTGCCGACTTAGAAGTGTATTTTCTTGTTTTCGAAAAATCGCTACCGTATAATTCAATAATTGCCGCTTTCGAAGCATTGATTGCTGTATCTGATAAATTCACAGAGTCCGTTCTCATATACGTGATTTTTCCAGATTCATACAAACGTTGTGCAACGCTCATTGTACGTGTTACTGAAAAACCTAATTTCAAACTCGCTTCTTGTTGCAAAGTTGAAGTGGTAAAAGGTGCTGCAGGCGATTTAGTTGCAGGTTTTTGTTGAATATCTTCTACAAAAAAATTCGTTGTCGCACACGTTTCAAGAATGGCTTTAGCAGTTTCTGAATCACTTAATTGCTTGCTAAATTCTGCTTTGAAATTTCCTTTTGCAGACTCAAAATTCCCTGTAATTCGGAAAAAGTTAGAAACATTGAATGCATCAATTTCTTTTTCGCGTTCAACAATTAATTTCACTGCAACAGATTGTACACGACCTGCTGACAAACTTGGACGAACTTTTTTCCAAAGTACTGGTGAAAGTTCAAAACCTACAATTCTGTCCAGAACACGACGTGCTTGTTGTGCATCCACTAATTGCTTGTTTATAATACGTGGATTATCAATTGCTTTTAAGATAGCAGTTTTCGTAATCTCATTGAAAGTAATACGTTTTGTATCTTTTTTCTTTAAATCTAAAGTCTCATATAAATGCCAAGAAATTGCTTCTCCCTCGCGGTCCTCATCGGTCGCTAGCCAAACAACCTCCGCTTCCTTTGCTAATTTTTTCAGTTCTGCGACGACTGTTTTCTTATCGGCAGTAACTTCGTAAAGCGGATTGAATTTATTTTCAATTTCTACAGCTAATCCTTTTTTCGCAAGGTCTCTTACGTGTCCAAAACTAGATTTTACGATGAAGTCTTTTCCTAAATAACCTTCTATTGTTTTTGCTTTTGCAGGGGACTCAACGATGACTAAATTTTTCGACATGGATTTTATTTTGGGCACAAATGTAAAAGGAAAAAAGTGGACTGAGGGAAAAAAAGTTAAACACAGCTAAAAAAACTGTAATTGCGAACGTATTAATTGCGAATTGCGAATTAAAAACTGCGAATGAGATTTTGGGAGCGCTTTGCGTAAACTATTTTTTAGCAGAATAATCGAGGACAAAGTTTCGAGGACTGAGGCTCTCAAAGTCCGAAGTCCGAATAATTCGCAACTACTAAGCGATGTGCAAATCTGTTCGCAATCCGTCGCGGCGAAGCAATTCTATCGTTCGCAATTTTTAAGCATTATGGTTTTCCGTTTGCAATTAGCAATTAACCCGTATGCAATCCTAAATATTCTTAATTTTTAACTCACGTGTCATTTTGTCAGTCCTTGATTAATTGTTATTTTTGCCGACCAAAAGAAGAACAACTATGTCCCACGAAAATAAAGTAATCGATGAATCAATGCAAGGTGAAGCAACAATGCTAAACGATTCAGAAGATTCAACTGGTAAAAAGAAATTATTTATTGAAAGCTACGGTTGTCAGATGAATTTCTCTGATAGCGAAGTTGTTGCTTCCATTATGAAAAATGACGGCTACGCTACCACACGCAATGTAGATGAAGCGGATGTTGTACTGATAAATACGTGCTCCATTCGTGAAAATGCCGAAACGCGTGTTCGCAATCGCTTGACTGAATTCAAAAAGAAAAAAGAAGACAATCCTGAATTAGTGGTTGGAATTTTGGGTTGTATGGCAGAACGCTTGAAAAAAAATCTACTTGAAGAAGAAAAATTAGTGGATTTAGTGGCTGGTCCTGATGCTTACCGCGATTTACCAAACTTAATTGAAGAAGTTGGAACAGGACAAAAAGCGGTGAATGTATTGCTTTCGCGCGACGAAACCTACGCTGATATTTCGCCAGTTCGTTTAGATCAAGGAGGAATTTCTGCTTTTGTAACAATTATGCGTGGCTGCGATAATATGTGTTCGTTTTGCGTTGTTCCTTTTACACGTGGAAGAGAACGTTCAAGAGACCCACATACAATTGTAGAAGAATGCCGTGATTTGTTTGAAAAAGGTTACCGTGAAGTGACACTTTTGGGTCAAAATGTGGACAGTTACCGCTGGAATATTAGTTCGAAAGGAGAAATTAAAGACGCTTCTCAACCTACAACAAATTTTGCACAATTGATGGAAATGGTGGCATTAGTTTCACCCGAGTTACGTGTGCGATTCAGTACTTCACATCCAAAAGATATGACTGATGATGTATTGGAAATCATGGCGAAATACGAAAATATTTGTCCTTACATTCATTTGCCTGTTCAGTCGGGAAATACCGACGTTTTATACCGAATGAATCGTGGATACTCTAGAGAATGGTACTTGGAACGCATTGATGCAATTAAACGAATCATTCCTGATTGTGCGATTTCTACAGATATTATAACTGGATTTTGTGGCGAAACGGAAGAAGAACACGCTGAGACCCTAAGCTTAATGGACAGCGTTCAATATGATTTTGCTTATATGTTTAAATATTCAGAGCGCCCAAAAACATTGGCAGAAAGACGTTTTGCTGACGACGTTCCCGAAAATGTGAAAGGAAAAAGATTGGATCAAATCATCAAGAAACAATTGGCTTCTTCTTTGGCATCGAATAAACGTCAAATTGGTACCGTTCAAAAAGTATTGATTGAAGGGAAATCGAAACGTTCAGATGAGCATTTGTGTGGAAGAACCGGAAGAAATTCAATGGTTATTTTCCCAAAATTAGATTGTGAAAAAGGACAATATGTAATGGTACGCATCGACGAATGTACTTCAGCAACCTTAATGGGAGAAATCGTTTCTAAATGTTAAATCGCTAATTATGAACGTACAACAAGTTAAACAGCGTTTCGGAATCATTGGAAATTCTCCTTTGCTCAACCGTGCGTTGGAAGTTGCCATTCAAGTTGCGCCAACTGACATTTCTGTTTTGGTGACAGGTGATAGTGGAACAGGAAAAGAAATCATTCCGCATGTAATTCACAATTTGAGTTCTCGAAAACACGGTGAATACATTGCTGTAAACTGTGGTGCAATTCCAGAAGGAACAATCGATTCTGAGTTATTTGGTCACGAGAAAGGTTCGTTTACAGGAGCTGCAGGAAGCCGTCAAGGTTATTTTGAAGTAGCAAATGGCGGTACAATTTTCTTGGATGAAGTAGCAGAATTACCGATGCAAACACAAGTGCGTTTATTACGCGTTTTGGAAACCGGTGAATTCATTCGAGTTGGTTCTTCTAAAGCTATCAAAACGAATGTTCGAGTTGTGGCTGCAACCAATGAAAATATGCAACGTGCAATTGCTTCAGGTAAATTCAGAGAAGATTTGTTTTATCGCTTGAGCACCGTTCCCATTCAATTGCCAGCTTTACGAAATCGTCAAGAGGATATTCATTTGATTTTCAGAAAATTTGCACACGATTTTGCCGAAAAATATAGAATGCCTGCTATTAAATTGAATGACGACGCTGTTCAATTATTAGTAAATTATCCGTGGCCTGGAAATATTCGTCAGTTGAAAAATTTAGTGGAACAATTATCTGTAATTGAAACCGCTAGAGATATTGATGGTTTTATACTTTCTAGTTATTTACCACAAAACACCGAAAAACTTCCACAAATTATTGGGGAGAACTCTCAGGAAAATTTCTCCGAGCGCGAATTGATGTACAAAGTGCTATTCGATATGAAAAAGGATTTGAACGAACTAAAAAAACTAGTCGTTGAAATTCTCCAACAAGGAAATACGGTTTCTTTAACTTCTGACCAAAGTGCTGTTGTTAATCGTATTTATCAAGAAGTAAATGAAAATGTAAAAAATACAGGTTTGTTACTTCCTTCAGCTGCTGCGCCAATTGTGGAATCAAACTACCACTACCCTACTGCAACTGAACCGTATGAAGCACACGTTGAAGTGGAAGAATCCTTGTCTTTAGAAGATCGTGAAAAAGAATTGATAAGTAAAGCCTTAGAAAAACACCGCGGAAAACGAAAACACGCAGCAAATGAATTGGGAATTTCTGAGCGTACTTTGTACAGAAAAATTAAGGAATACAAGCTTATAGACTTATGAAATTCGGCTCACTAATTTTACTTTTAGCTGTGCTTTCATCGTGTTGGCCATCAAGTGTTTCCTTTAAAGATAAAGGTTCAATGCCAGAAGAATGGAAAACATTTTCAGTGAAGACTTTAGAAATCTTAGCTCCTAATGCACCTTTAAGTTATGGCGCAAATTTGACAGAACAATTAAAAGATGGAATTCAAAACAATACACGACTTTTGTTAAACACCAATTTTGGAAAAGGCGAAGTAAACATTGATGGAAAAATTACAAATTACAATGTTATTCCAATTGCCATTCAAGGAAATGATAACGCTACTCAAAATCGTTTGACAATTTCCGTTCAATTTTCGATTGAAATAACAAAGCCAAAAGAAGAATTAATTTCTGTAACTTCAACCCGATTTTCAGATTTTAATGCTGATAAAAACTTAGCTAGTGTTGAAGCTCAGTTATTAGAGGAAATAAATACGCAAATCGTTCAAGACGTTATTAATAAATTGATGAGTAACTGGTGATGTTAAGTTCAGAATATATCCACGAAAAGATTTTAGATACCACTTCCTGCACGAGCGAAGATGTTCGGAAATTGGCTGAATTAATGGAGCTGTATCCCTACGTTTCTTCTTTTTCGATTTTATATTTGAAAGCACTTGCGAACAGCAAAGATGTACGTTTGGAAAGCGAAATTGAAAAATATGCATACAGAATTTCTTCACGTGCTGTTTTATATGAGTTATTACATCCAAGATTTGAGGCAGAAATTGCACCTGAAACGCAAACTGTAATTCATGAAGAAGTTAAAAATCCAATTCAAGAAACGATTATAATTGAGGAAGAAATAACTCCAGAAGTTCAAGAAGAAATTGTTCGAGAAATTGAAAAACCAGTTGTAGAAACGATTGAAGTTAAAGAGGAAACAATTCCTGAAGTTAAAGCTGAGATTGTTGAAGAAATTGAAAATCCTATTTCAGAAACGGTTGAAGTTGAAGAAGAAATAATTCCTGAAGTTAATGCCGAGATTGTTGAAAAAGTTGAAAAACCTATTCAAGAAACAAATGAAGTTGAAGAAGAAATAGTTCCTAAAGAAAAAAGCGAAGATTTTAAGAAAGAAAACGATCAGTTAGAACAATTAATTCAAGCCGCGGCAATTTCATCGAGCTTTATGGAAACCAATTTTCTTGAAGAGGAAAAAGAAACGAAGCTCGAACCGGAATTTGAAAAAACACCTGAATCAGATTTTGAAGCAGAAAAAAAGATTGAAAAAATCACAAAAGTTGAAAAAACTGAAATTGAGCCTAAAAGTGAACGAAGTTTTAGTTCTTGGTTGAGTTTAGGAGCTACAACTTCTGCTGTAAATCCAATCGAAACTAAGGTAATTAAAGAAGAAACCAAACAGCCTGAAATCGAGGAGGAGCCTAAAAAAACTCAATATTACAACTTCGAAAAACCGAAGAGAGAATTTTATTCTCCAGTTAAAAAAGCGAAGGAAAGTTTAAGTGAAAACAATATGCCTGTAAGTGAAACTTTGGCAAAAATCTTCGCACTTCAAGGCAATTATCCAAAATCAATTTACGTTTATGAGCAATTAATCTTGATTTTTCCCGAAAAAAAGAGTTTCTTTGCAACCCAAATTAAAAATTTAAAGAAAAAACTTAATTCTTAGAAATGGATATCATACTTTCAACCATCGTTATTTTAGCAAGTGTTTTGTTAATATTTGTTGTTTATATTCAAAATCCAAAAGGAGGAGGCTTAAGCTCTGATTTTGGTTCACCAAGCCAATTAGGTGGAGTTCAAAAAACAACTGAATTTATCGATAAAGCAACTTGGGGCCTTGCAATTGCAATTGTTCTTGCTAGCGTTATTATGACGGTTCGTCAACCAAGAGCTCCAAAACCAGTTGAACAAAAACAACAAACGGAGCAACCTGGACAACAAGGTCAAAAACCAGCAGGTCAAGGAAACACACAAAACAACAAATAGTAAACCTATTTACACTTTTCAAAATGTCAGTATGTCACGCATACTGACATTTTTATTTTATATCTACCCATTTTTTGGCAAAATTGTCGCAGTTCTTTGCTTGGCATAAAATTGGACAAAGCAGAAACAAATCTTAAAATAAATACTAAAAATATGTCAGTAAATTTTAAACCTTTGGCAGACAGAGTTCTGATTGAACCAGCTCCAGCAGAAGTTAAAACAGCAAGTGGAATTTTTATTCCAGACACAGCTAAAGAAAAACCGTTGAGAGGAACAGTTATCGCAGCAGGTGAAGGCAAAAAAGATGAACCAATGACTGTAAAAGTTGGTGATTCTGTTTTATACGGTCAATATTCTGGTACAGAAATTAAATTGGACGGAAAAACCTACTTGATTATGCGTGAATCTGATATTTACGGTATATTTTAATTTTTTTAACAAACAAGAAGATTTCTCCTTCTAGTCGAAATGACTTTTCCAAGGTAGCAAAAAGGCGACGAAGTCGCATAGATTACCTCCCAAAAGTCTTTTCGAACGAAAGTGAGAAAACTCTTTTTGAAACAATTAATAAAATCATTTAAATAACACTTAAAACATTAAATTATTATGGCAAAAGATATTTTTTTCGACGTAGAAGCTAGAGAAAAGCTTAAAAAAGGTGTAGATGCTTTGGCAAATGCAGTGAAAGTAACCCTAGGACCAAAAGGTAGAAATGTTGTGATAGCTAAGAAATTTGGCGCTCCACACATTACAAAAGATGGTGTAACGGTTGCAAAGGAAATCGAACTTTCAGATCCTGTTGAAAATATGGGTGCGCAAATGGTGAAAGAAGTTGCTTCTAAAACTGCTGATATCGCAGGAGATGGGACAACAACGGCAACAGTTTTAGCACAAGCAATTGTTGGAGCAGGTTTGAAAAATGTTGCAGCAGGAGCAAATCCAATGGACTTAAAAAGAGGAATTGATAAAGCTGTAGCTGAAGTAGTTAAAAACTTGAAAAAATTATCTACAGAAGTTGGTTCGGATAATTCAAAAATCAAACAAATCGCAACAATTTCTGCTAACAACGACGAGACAATCGGTGCATTAATAGCACAAGCAATGAAAGTGGTTGGAAACGATGGTGTTATTACTGTAGAAGAAGCAAAAGGAACTGAAACTGAAGTAAAAACAGTGGAAGGAATGCAATTTGATAGAGGCTATTTATCACCATACTTCGTTACAAATGCTGAGAAAATGATCACAGAAATGGAAAATCCATTGATTTTGATCTGTGAGAAAAAAATCTCAAGTATGAAAGAATTGTTGCCGATTTTAGAGCCAGTTGTTCAAGCAGGAAAAGGATTGTTAATCATCGCAGAAGATGTGGATGGTGAAGCACTTGGAACTTTGGTTGTAAACAGAATTCGTGGTTCTTTGAAAGTTGCTGCTGTTAAAGCTCCTGGTTTTGGAGACAGAAGAAAAGCAATGTTAGAAGATATCGCAATTTTGACTGGTGGTCAAGTAGTTTCTGAAGAAAGAGGTATGACTTTGGAAAACATTACAATTGATATGCTTGGTACTGCCGCAAAAATCGAAATTGATAAAGAAAATACTACTATCATCAACGGTAAAGGTAAAAAGGCAGATATTTCAGCACGAGTTGGACAAATCAGAGCTCAAATAGAAACAACAACTTCTGATTACGACCGCGAAAAATTACAAGAGCGTTTAGCGAAATTAGCAGGTGGAGTAGCAGTTCTTTATGTTGGAGCAGCGACTGAAATGGAAATGAAAGAGAAAAAAGACCGCGTTGACGATGCTTTGGCAGCAACAAGAGCAGCTGTAGAAGAAGGAATCGTTCCAGGTGGAGGTGTTGCATTGATTCGTGCAATTGCTTCTTTAGACAAATTGAAAGGTGATAACGAAGACGAACAAACAGGAATTGCAATTGTAAAACGTGCAGCTGAAGAGCCATTACGTCAAATCATTGCAAACGCTGGAGGTGAGGGCGCTGTTATCGTTCAAAAAGTAAAAGAAGGAAAAGATGACTTCGGATACAACGCACGAACAGAAGTTTATGAGAAATTATACAAAGCTGGTGTAATTGATCCAACAAAAGTGACTAGAATTGCAATTGAAAATGCAGCGTCTATAGCTTCAATGTTGTTGACTACTGAATGTGTGATTGCAGATCAACCAGAGGAAAATAACTCAGCTGCTGGAATGGCAGGAATGGGTGGTGGAATGCCTGGAATGATGTAATCCAAAATAGTATAAAAAGAGCCTTCGGGCTCTTCAACGCATCAATCTTCCCGATTTATTCGGATAGTGCGAAGCGACTATATAGCGAACCGTCTCAAGAAATTGGGGCGGTTTTTTTTGTGGATTTTTATTAGTGTAGGTGACAAAAATTAAGCTAGTGCGGAATATACTATTAATTAAACATCGTTTACACATTAATATAAAATGTGGAGTTTTTTCTTCGTTAACTAAATTTTAGAAACATTTATTTCAAAATCACCAATACTTTGCTTCTGATTTTTTAATCAATTCAGCATGTATAACTTTTAATTGATCAAGAAATAACGCATCTTGTTCTATATCCTTAAATAAATATGCATTCATTTCTATCATTTTTTTGTTAGCTTCTTTAACTATCTCAATACCTGAACTAGTTAAAGAAAAATACTTTATCCTTTTATCAATGGTATCATAGTTCATTGTAGTAATTGATTTTGAACAAAATCTCCTAAACATTTCGCTTGTAGTACTTCTCTCTAAATAAAGATATGTCGTAGCTCTGGTTAATGTGATTTTACCATTAATTGATATTAAATTTAAAAGTGCATATTCATCAAGTGTCGTAAATGGAAAATTCTTGAAGTATTGTTTAAATAAAATTCTTCTTCTTCTTTCTATATTTCCCCAAAACCAATGCATTAAAGCATGTTTAGTTTCTTCGCTATTGGAAGAAAATTTCAAAATATCTATTAGAAAAGGTTCGTGCATTTTTTTAGTTCAATATTGAACAAATATAAATAGAAATATGTTATAAAAATAATTTAAAACGAATTGTATGAAAATTGTAGTATTTGGAGCTAATAGTCCAACAGCCCAATTAATGCTAAAAAAATTGACATTAATTGAATCAGTTGAAATTTATGGTTTAATAAGATCACAATCTGATAAACTATTTAAACATCAAGGTTTAACCTACTTGAACTATGGAATTTCTAAATTATCTTCAATAAGGGAAGAAATTTCTGATGCTGACACCTGGATTTCTTTTATTGGGGCATCCGATTTATTTAAAGCCAGAAAGGTAAAGACTTTATACAGTGATTCAACTAACTTAATTATAAGAGAGGCGCAATTTTCTGAGCCTAAAAGAGTAATTTGGATTTCAAGTGGAGGTGTTGTAGATAATCCTAATGATGGATTTATTTTCAAACGAATTTTAAAACCTTTTTTTCTCAAAAATATGTATTTAGATATGCTTGAAATGGAAAAGAGAATTACGGAATCTAATTTAAACTATACTATTGTTCGTCCTCCGTATTTAACAAATGGAAAACAGGAAGAAGACGTTCGTACAATTGAATTCTATTTTAAAGATGACAAATCATTAAATAGAATTAGTTTAGCACATTTTTTGGCTAATGAAATTGTTAATCCTAAATGGTTAAAAAAAATAGTTGCTGTCTCTAGTTAACTTCTCATTAGAAAATAAAATCACAACTAAAACATTAAAATAAGTAATTACAAAAAAAGTATTACGACTTATTCGGATAGTGCGAAGCGACTATATAGCGAACCGTCTCAAGAAATT